>OLPV01000635.1_pt1 | contig 28952 bp, 26 predicted proteins | sample 1671961 | NCBI WGS metagenome assembly OLPV01 (sample SAMEA3136630, study PRJEB25190) | human gut metagenome | biome: human gut; feature: human-associated habitat; material: faeces | place: Austria | collected 2013
CTGGCGTTCGTATGCCCGCGCAATGCGAGGGTGCGCCGGTTTATCAAATTCTCGAGAGCGAGTACTAAGCCGTTTTTTCCCAGAGTGAAAGGAAGCACTTATGAGCAATCTTGATCGAAAAGCCGCTTGCGGCAAGGTTTTGGTTCTTGGAATTGACGGCATGGATCCGCGTGCAACTGAGAATTACATCGCTCAAGGCATCATGCCTAATACCAAAAAATTGCTGGAACGTGGTTCGGCCAATGAGCATCTTGCGATGCTCGGCGGCCATCCCACGGGCACCCCGCCGATGTGGACCACCATGGCTACGGGTTGTAATTCCAATGTGCATGGCATCACCGACTTCAGGCTTCAGAGCCCCAACGGCCCCGAATACTCAAGCTATGGCTTCGACTCGCGCCGTTGCCGTGCCGAACAGCTGTGGAACGTTACTGCCGAGGCAGGCTTGAAAACGCTCGTGTTCCACTGGCCCGGTTCGTCGTGGCCTCCGACCTCTGACAGCGAGAACCTGCATGTCATCGACGGCACGCAGCCGAAGGGCGTCAACATCGGCACCGCAACGGTGGGCAAACAATTTTTTGCTATCGGCGACGAGAAAATCGAAAGGCTTACGTTCAAGCATCCGGGTGAAACGATCGGCGTCGAGCCCTGTGCGGTTGAAGGCCTCGAGGGTGGCGAAGCAGGCAAGGAGAAGAACGAGGCCAAGGCCGCAATGAACTCTCGTGACGGCAAGCACATCATTCTTGAGAATAAGGAAGGCACCGAGGGCTACATTCAATATCCGAGTTACGAGTTTTCGCAAAGCCCCATTACCGAGCCCAAGGGCTGGGCTAACGCCCCTGAAGGCGCGAAGGAGTTCATCATTCTGATGAGCGGCGGCCTCATTCGCCGACCCGCCCTCATAACCAAGAACGCCGAGGGCGTCTACGACAGTGTGAGCGTTTACAAGTCGAAGAAGGATCTCGATCCTATGGTGGTGCTCCCGAAGGGCGAGACCGTCTTCGATATCATCGATTTCGATTATCGCGGCGATCAAAAGCTGGAGACCGTGAAGGCCATGCGCATCACCGATCTCGCCGAGGACGGCAGCAGCGTGCGAATCTTTGTCTCTGGCTCGCTTGACATCCACGAGAACAGCGTTTTCCATCCGAAGAGCCTTTTCGATGCGGTCGTCGAAAACGTCGGCTATCCCCACGATGCAACGACCATTGTTCCCGAGGATGGTTTTGGCCAGGACATGTTCGATTGCGCGCTTCCTTCGTGGCAACATTATTGCGACTGGTCTGCCGCCGCTATGCATTACCTTATCGAGACCGAGGATTACGACGTCGTTTTCAGCCAGAACCACAACGTCGATGCTCAGATGCATATGATCGTGCGCAACATGAAGAAGCGTCCCTATAGTCAGTACTCTCCCGAGCTGGCAAAAGAGTACATGGAGGAAATCTACAAGCAGACCGACGATTACATCGGTAAGTTCCTGCACTTCCTGGACGAGGGCTGGGCGATCTTCCTGATTTCCGACCATGCTTTGGTGTGCCCTGAGTATCAACGCCCTGAGATCATGGATGGTACGGGCGTGCATGCCGGCGGCATTATGCGCGATTTGGGCTTTACCGTTATGCTCAAAGACGAGGATGGCAACGATACGCATGAGATTGATTGGTCAAAGACGGTTGCCGTGAACAGCCGCAACGGTAACATCTACCTCAACCTGAAGTCGAAGTACGACCATGGCATCATCTCCGACGAAGATCGTTACGATGTCGAGGAAGAGATCATGACCAAACTCTATAGCGTGAAGCACCCCGTTAGCGGCAAGCGCGTTATTGGTCTTGCCCTGCGCAACAAGGATGCGGTGTTGTTCGGCGAGGGGGGCGACCAATGCGGTGAGATCATCATCTGGACCGCCGAGGGCTACAACGACGACCACTTCGATGCGCTGACCACCACGTATGGCCTGAACCACACGTCGCTCCAGCCGCTCCTGATTGCGGCGGGCAAAGGCATCAAGGAAGGCGAGCTTACGCCGCGCATTATTCGCCAAGTTGACGTTGCCCCCACGTTGGCGATCGCTACGGGTGTTCGCATGCCTGCGCAATGCGAGGGTGCGCCTGCATACCAGTTGTTCGTCGACGAATACTAATCGGTTGTTTCGATAGGCTTTCGTGCCGGTTGCGTCGGGTGTCCGCCGCAACCGGCGAGAGCTTGCTTCGCAGGACGCGATCTAGGGGGTGGTCTTATGAAACCATCGTATCGTGCGCAAGGCCGTACGGAGATGCTTCGCAAGCGGGCGAAGCGTTGCGTTTGCAAATATTGCGGCGGACCATTGCGGTTGAAGCAGCTCGTTTTCAGTGAGTATGACGATGCTCGCGTTGAGATTTTCTGCCGCGATTGCGACCGAATCGAATTCGGCGTCGAACCTGAGATATACGAGATCGCTAAGTATTTTGTTGAGCAGACGTCCTTCAATCATTATCCCGAACTCGACGATACAGAGCAAACCAAGCGCATGAATATCGCTAAGGTGTGCGAAATCATGTCTTGGGAGAACAAAGGTCTCGGTTTTCTTGGTGACGAGGGGTTTGCCGTGCCGGTTGACAAGTCTCTTTTCCTGGGCGAGTGCTTGCACGTTACGGAAGATGACCTTTGCGACGACGAGATCGAATGCGTTGAAGTGGGCTTGCCAAGCGAATAGAGGAAACCATGGACTCAGCGTTGGTTGAAGTTAGCGGTTTAACGGTTAGGGCCGGAAACCGTTTGCTTCTCGACAATCTGAATTGGCGGGTGCTGCCAGGTGAGCAATGGGTTGTTTTCGGCGCCAATGGCAGCGGAAAAACAACCCTGCTTAGCGTTATATCGGGGTTTCGCCGCTGGACCTCTGGGGGTGTCGCGCTTTTCGGCGAGTCACTTGACGAATCCAACGTTATTGGTGTGAGAAAACGCATCGGTTGGGTTTCCGGCTCGTTTTTCGACAACTACTATCGTAGCGAATCTGCCATGGAGATAGTCTTGTCTGGTTTGACAGGATCGCTCAGCCTTGATTTCTCGCTCGATGCGGACGACGTTGGGCTTGCGCTCGGTTGGCTCGACTATTTCGGTGTAGCTGATAAGCGCGATATGCCGTTTAGCTCCATGTCGAAAGGTCAGCGCCAAAAAGTTCTGCTTGCTCGGGCCATGCTGTGTGATCCAGACATTCTTGTTCTGGATGAACCATGCTCTGGTCTCGATGTGGATGCGCGCGAACAAACCCTTGTGTTGGTTGATGAGATTATTCATAAGGGTGAGAAATCGGTCGTGTACGTTACCCACTACGTGGAAGAGATCCTCGAATCGTTCACCAAAGCGCTGTTGATGAAAAACGGTCGCTGTTTTGCGTCGGGCACGGTGGACGATTGTTTTCGCGCCGATGTCATGAGCAGGATGCTCGATATGCCGGTTGGCATAGAACGTGACGCGGCCGGTCGAAGGCATCTTCTTTTACATGCGGAATAGAAGGGCTGGTGTCTGTATGACTGCAGCAATCGTGCACGTGAATCGGATGTTTCGCGACGACGAAGTTTCCGAGCATGTGAACGCCATTAGCAAGCTGCGAGGCTTTGCGGTCGAGTTCGAGGTTTACGGAAGCTCTTTTTGGGATGGTGAGAAGAGGCATTTCATTGCAAGCGGTAATTACGAAACGCTGCATGATGTCCGCTCCGATCTTTTAAGGCAGGGCTTTTTGCTCACTCCGCCGCGCTCTTTCACTGAAAGACGCTTTGTTCCTGCTGGTTGGGACGACGAGGTCGAGCAAGAAATTAAGATGGCCTGCTGCCGAACGCTTAACGATGACTATCCCGAGAGCATGTGGCTTAGCGCGGATCGCGTTTGCGGTAAGGTCTTTAACGAGGAAGGCGAGCCGATCCTCCGTCATCTAAGCGAATCGCTCGAAAACACATTCGATGTCGACGGCTTCAACTTGTTCGAGCTTGTCGCCGACCTGCTTCTTGCGCGGCGCAACATCTCACCTGCAACGCATGGATTTTATGCGGCCTGGCTTGGCGAGGAGCGGGCCTCTATGGCTAGCGATATGGGCAAATGGGATATCTTTTGCAAGGATATCTATGGGTTCGCGTATCGACTGGATTCAGGCGAAATCGAGGTTGTTATCGACTCGATCAGGAAGGTCGTCGACAGCCGCAAGGTTTGCCTCGTCGCTCAGACTGGTTGCGTTGCAACTCCTGTTTTTCACGAGAAATGTTGGTACAACAGAAATTATACTCTTGCGAATTGTCGCCGGGATTTCAAACGAAAGCTAGGCTCATTGTTCGACGAGGCCTTTTTCGGTTTGCTCGACGAGATAGACGGTCTGCCTATTGCGGTCGATCGCGAAAAGTACCTTGACGAACTCGGGAGTTTGCAAAGGAACTGTTGCGAGGAGCATCTTGCGGCATGGGAAGAATGGGGCCGGCAATGGGGGCTTCTGTAGCGATCTGAGCATCAACGAGAAAGGGCGGTTAGGGCTCCCTTGGCGCTTTGCGCTAAGGGAGCCTTGTTAAATGAGGGAAATCCATCTTCAGGTGAGATACGGCGGCTTTTTCGGCGAAAGACCCTGCTATATTGGGGCTGAAAACGATAACCCTGCTGAAGTTTATCTTCTCTTTCAGCGGGATGAGGACAGTGTTCGGTGGGACTTGCCCTGTCTCTTTACTCGCCGAGCAGGGGCGCAAACCGTACCCCATGTTTTTCGCTATGTAGTAATCGGCTGAAACCCTTGCGTTGAAGTGATAGCGCGGCCTAAGTCTAATTCCGCAATTTGCGAGAGCGGTTTCCACGTGCGAAGAAGCGTCGCTTTTGCTGAACACTAGAGATTGGTTCGCAACTTCTCGAATCGAGATCATTTTCTTTTGTGCGAGCGGGTTGTCACGGCTTATATGTACGGCAAGTCCCAGATCGTCAAGCTTATAAGCGGTGTTCTTTTCGAACAAAGGCTTGAGAAGGCCGTATTCTTCGCGGACAAAGTGCGTTAACACGAAATCGTAGCTACTGAAAAGCTCTTCTGGGTTCATCTCGAGATTTTTGTTGATAACCGCGGCATCGTTCGATATGACGGACGACTGTGTAACGGAAAGGCTGTTGTCAAGCGCGTTGATGAGGGACAACGCGACATTTTGTGACGAATATGCGGTAAGCACATCGCAGCGTTCTATTGAGTACGAAGACCCGAGCTGATCTTGGGGGTTTCCGTGGAAGTTGACGTTTATTTCCTCAACGATATCGAGAATATCGAGTGCCTTATGATAAAGGTATTCTCCGTCTTCGGTGAGGAATGTGCCCGAGTTGCTTCTCGTCAGAAGGCTTGCGCTAAGTTCAATTTCGAGCTGTTTGATTTGCTTGCTGACGTTTTGTGTAGAGGTATGCAAAGCATCGGCGGCTTTGTGCATAGAGGCGTCGTCTGCCACTTTGACAAGAGCTTCTAGCTGTTCGATGCGCAACGCAATCGCCTCCGAAAACGCAGATGACCTTTTCTAGCGGGATAAAAATGATTGAACGCTAGTCGATTATCGATTATGAAATTGTAATCTCTGGGCGATTTCGAGTCTAGATTCGTGCATATAGGCGGTTTTCTACGATGTCAAAAAATGAAGGTATTTGGCAATAAAGGGGAACACTCCTTGCCATTTCGGAGGGAAGCTCTCATATTGAGCTATCGAAGAAAAGAAACGGGACGGTCGAAAGGCTGTCCCGTTTTGTTCGTTAAAGAGGTTTTGAACGATTGTTCATATGTTTGAACGCTTGTGAGAACGGTCCTGCGGAAGAGGTTCTGTAATTGGAGATGCTTCTTGACATATTGCTCGATGCGGTGCTTGACACGCTGTACCTTATCCCATTCCTGCTGGTAACCTACATTGTCATGGAATGGCTCGAGCATGGTGCCTCGCGCAAATTCCAGGAAGCTATCGAGAAGGGCGGCGCTGTCGGCCCCGCGATCGGCGCGGTTCTCGGGGTCGTTCCCCAGTGCGGTTTCTCTGCCGCCGCGTCGACGTTCTATGCGGCTCGCGTGATCACTCTTGGCACGCTCATCGCCGTTTTCCTTTCCACTTCCGATGAGATGCTGCCCATTTTCATAGCCGAGGCGGTTCCCTTCGAAACCATCGCGGCTATTCTTGGGGTGAAGATCCTTATCGGCATCGTCGTCGGCTTCGCTATCGATGCCGTTTTGCGTATCACGCGTCCTGTGCGTGAAAGCTGGCGTATCCACGAGCTGTGCGAGCGCGCCGGTTGCCATTGCGACGACGATGACGTTCCCTGCATTCAAAACGCTGCCGCCATCGTTGCCGCGCAGGAAGGCTCTGTCGGCGTTGAATCCTACGAAGGGGGCGTGACCGTCGCCGATGCGGCTCATGACCACGATCACGATGGGCATGCTCACGAACGCGGGCGCGCCAAGTGGGGCACTATCGTGCGAAGCGCTGTCAAGCATACGGTCGAGGTGTCGTGTTTCGTCTTTCTTGTCGTGTTGGCCATGAACGCCGTGTTCGCGTTGTTCGGCGAAGACGCGCTCGCAACCGTTCTCAGTGCGAACTCGCAGATCGCGGTTGTCGTATCGGGGCTGGTGGGCCTTATCCCGAATTGCGCCGCCAGCGTCGCCATCGCGCAGCTGTACGTCGACGGCGTTCTGGGAAGCGGCGCCATGATGTCGGGCTTGCTGTGCGCTGCGGGCGTGGGGTTGCTGGTTTTGTTCCGCACCAACGCTTCGGCGAAGCAGAACATCACGATTCTGGCCATGCTTCTTGCCGTTTCGTGTGTAAGCGGTTTGCTTATCGATGCTCTAGGAATCGCTTTTTAGCCCGAAGGGCTTGATACTCGTCCTGTTCTCATGAATAATCCACTTCATTAGATGGCTATTCGATTGACCGCAGCCGCGCGTCCCGTTAAAATTGGATATCGCGCATGGAAATGGACCGTTAGCTCAGCCGGTAGAGCAGAGGACTTTTAATCCTAAGGTCGTGGGTTCGAGTCCCACACGGTCCACCATTTCGCGTCAACCGGACTGGGCCATCGTCCAATGGTAGGACTCTGGTTTTTGGTGCCAGCTATGTAGGTTCGAATCCTGCTGGCCCAGCCAAAGGAATTCAAGCTCCCGTAAGGGGGCTTTTTTCTTGCCCGAGCGCCAATCTCGTAGCAAACTACTGGTAGCAATACGAATCAGTCGGGGTTTTGGAGCCAAAGGGCGAGGTGTTGATCGGTGTCGGCGAAGAAGGATAAATCGGGTGGCATTCGTCATATGAACCCGCAGCAGGTTTTCGCGGTGTTGGTGTGCATGCTCACGGGCTTCATGTCGCCGTTCATGTCTTCGTCGTTGAATCTGTGCATTCCGGCTATGAGTACCGAATTCAACTGCGGTGCCACCGCCGTCACGTGGGTTATCACGTCGTATACGCTGGCCACTGCCATGTTTTCCATTCCCTTGGGGCACGTTGCCGATGTCAAGGGCCGTCGTCTTATGCTTATCATCGGCACGGTTTTCTTCACCATCAGCTCGGCCGCGTGTGCGCTTGCGCCCAATATCGAGTTCCTGATCGGCGCCCGTTTTGCCATGGCCGTGTCGGGCGACGCCATCTTGGCAGCCAATGTCGCGCTGATGCTTCTGGCGTTCCCGCCCGAGCACAAGGGCCGCATGCTTGGTTTGTACGGCACGTTCGTGGGCGTGGGCCTTACTATGGGCCCGGTCATCGGCGGCGTCCTATGCGATTTGCTTAGCTGGCGCTACGTCTTCGTGACGGGCGTCGTGGTTGGTGCATTTTGCTCGTATCTCAGCGTCTTCCGTATCGAGAAGGATGTTCCCGGCGAGCAAACGCAGCCGTTCGACCATGTGGGCAGCGCGCTGTTCATGGTGTCGCTCTTCGTTTTGATGTTCGGCCTGTCCGAGTGGACCGCCATTTCGTGGGCACCCATCTGCTTCGGCGTCGGCGTGCTTTTGGTTGGTGTGTTCGTTGCGCACGAGTGGCGCTGCGAGGCACCTGTCATGCAGGTGCGCCTTTTCGTTGAAAGCGCGTTGTACGGTCGTGCGAACTTCGCATCGCTTTTGAAAACCGCGGCGTTCTTCGCGGTCGGGTACACCATGGCCATCTATCTTGAGGTTGTGCAAGGTCTCGATGCGGCAACTGCCAGCCTGGTCATGCTGGCTCAGCCCGCTATCCAAGGTTTGCTTTCGCCGTTTGCAGGCAGCTTGGCCGATCGCATGCGCCCCGCCATGGTTTCTGCTTTCGGCGTGATCATCGTGACGGCGTCGCTGTTCGGTCTAAGCTTCGTGGAGCAGGGCCTGACGCTTTGGCAGGTGGTTGCGCTGTTGTTCGCCATCGGTTTTGGCAACGCGTTCTTCGTCGCGCCTAACCAAAGCGTCGTGATGTCGTGCGTGGGACCTGAAAGCTATTCTGAGGCCAATGCCACCATCACGGCGATGCGCGGCATCGGCCAGTCTCTTTCCATCGTGATCGTCGGCCTGGTGCTGTCCATCACCGTGGGCAACACGGTTCTGGCGCAGATTCCCGCCGCCGACTTGACTCACGCCATCAGCGTCATCATGCTTATCGGCGGCTTTATCGGAATCGCCGCCGTGCTGTGCACCATCGAGCTACCTAAGCGCGCGCATGCAAAGGAAGAAAGGTAACGCATGCCGATCGTTCGCATTTCAGAGCTTCCCGAAGGAACCCGCGACAAGCGATTGGCTCCGTATTCCGGTATGACCGACGGCCAGCTGAAACGCGGCGAGGGGTTCAGGCGCGACAACCCCAACGGCATGTTCATCGGCGAATCGCAGCGCGTCATCGAGCGTGCCCTTGATGCAGGGGTCAGGCCGTTGTCGTTGTTCGTCGAGGAAACCTGGCAGGCTCATGACGCCGCGATCATCGGTCGCATTTCGCACGAATGGCCTGATGCCATGATCTTTCTTGCTACCACTCAGGAGTTTCACGACTTTACCGGCTATCAGGTGACCAGAGGGTCGCTTGCGTGTTTCGAGCGTCCGGTTCTTCCTACGCTTGATGAAGTGCTTTGCAATGCTAAGCGTGTGGCCGTGCTGGAGGACGTCACCAACTACGCCAACGTCGGGGCCATCTTCCGCTCGGCGGCGGCGCTGGGGATCGATGCCGTGTTGGTGACTCCTTCGTGCCACGATCCGTTTTACCGCCGTGCCGCGCGCGTCAGCATGGGTGCGGTGTTTCAGGTTCCCTGGACGCGCATCGGCTCGACCCGCGAGTGGGCGGGCGAGGGCGTGCCCGAGCTTCGCCGTCGTGGCTTCACCACGGTTGCCATGGCGTTGCGCGAGGATTCCATAGCGCTTGACGGCTCCGAGATCGCAGCGGCCGACAAACTTGCCATCGTGCTGGGAACCGAGGGCGACGGTCTGTTCCAAAGCACCATCGATTCCTGTGACCACACGGTGATGATCCCCATGGCGCACAACGTGGACTCGCTGAACGTTGCTGCGGCAAGCGCCATCGCTTTCTGGGAGATCCGCACGCGATAGGGCAGGATTACCAGGTGCTTGGAGATGTGCGCCCGCATAGTTGGGGATACGTGCGAACTCCAATCGTGAAGTTCGTGTGGACGGGTGAAGCATGTGATAACATACTCAACGTGTGAAAGCCGACAAGGCGGCTTTAGGCGTGTTCTTATACGGGTTCCCGTTGCGCCGCAAAGAATACCTGGCGGTCCCATGCCGTTCGAATACGAAACGCGCTCAGCGCGGAAGGCACTGAGGACTGCGCGATCTTTTGAGTCGCGCGCCTGACATGCAGGCACCTCGAACCGTGTTCGCGAAAAGCGAAGAAGGACGGTTTGGGGATTTTGTGCGCTCACTTCCATTTTCCAGAATCTCGCTTCCTTCTCTGATAATATTCACTATTGCTGCTTAATGACGATTTTCTTGAAGGAGCACTTTTGACGAAACAAGATGTCATCGAACTCGAGGGTACGGTCCTTGAGGCATTGCCCAACGCGATGTTCAAAGTCGAACTCGAGAACGGCCACGAAATCTTGGCGCACATTTCCGGGAAGATGCGCATGCATTACATCAAGATCCTTCCTGGCGACAAGGTAACCGTGGAGCTTTCCGTTTACGACCTCAACCGCGGTCGTATCACGTATCGCTTCAAGTAGGCTCCCAGGCGCGGCATCGATGGCCGCGCAAGGGCCTGGTTCGTTCTGGCAGGGTTGCAGCTGGAAGCGAATAGCCTCTCATCTTGGGTCGAGTGCTGCGTTCGGAAAATCAGATCGCAGCAGCGCCTAAGCTCGAAATCATCGGCAGCGGCTGGCCGTGTGAGATATACGGCAAGTATTGGAACACCGAAAGGAAGCAATTATGAAGGTACGTCCTTCGGTCAAGAAGATGTGCGACAAGTGCAAGATCATTCGTCGCCATGGCACGGTTTACGTGATTTGCGAGAACCCGCGCCACAAACAGCGTCAAGGCTAGAAAGAGGAGATTGTATATGGCACGTCTTGTTGGTGTCGACCTTCCTCGCGACAAGCGCGTTGAGATCGGTTTGACCTACATTTACGGCATCGGTCTGACGACCTCCAAGAAGATCCTTGCAGAGACCGGCGTCGATCCTGACGTTCGTTGCAACGATCTCACGGAAGACGATCTGACCAAGCTCCGCGATTACATCCAGAACAACCTCACCGTCGAGGGCGACCTGCATCGCGAGGTTTCTCAGAACATCAAGCGCCTCATGGAGATCGGTTGCTACCGTGGCCTGCGTCATCGTCGTGGCCTGCCCGTCCGTGGCCAGCGCACTCATACGAATGCACGCACTCGCAAGGGCCCGCGCAAGCAAATCGGCGGCAAGAAGAAGTAGGGGTTAGCTGACAATGGCACAGAAAAAGAATGCAAAGCAGCGCATCCGTCGCGCTGACCGCAAGAACATCACCGTTGGTGCTGCTCACATCAAGTCCACGTTCAACAACACGATCGTGAGCATCACCGATCCTCAGGGCAACGTCATTTCTTGGCAGTCCGCTGGCACCGTCGGCTTCAAGGGCTCTCGTAAGTCCACGCCGTTCGCTGCTCAGATGGCCGCCGAGGCCGCTGCCAAGACCGCTATGGAGCATGGCCTTCACAAGGTTGCTGTTTTCGTCAAGGGCCCGGGTTCGGGTCGCGAGACCGCTGTCCGCTCTCTGCAGGCAGCAGGCCTTGAGGTTTCCAGCATCCAGGACTGCACGCCCATTCCTCATAATGGCTGCCGTCCCAAGAAGCGTCGTCGCGTGTAGTTGAAAGGATAAGATTATGGCAATTGACAGGACTCCGGTTCTGAAACGTTGCAGGCAGCTGGGCATCGATCCTGTGGTTATGGGTTACACCACCAAGGAATCCAAGCGTCAGCCGTCTCGCCGTCGTAAGGAAAGCGAATACGGACTTCAGCTGCGCGAGAAGCAGAAGGCTAAGTTCATCTACGGCGTTCTCGAGAAGCAGTTCCGTAGCTACTTCAAGCGCGCTAAGGCCCTCGAGGGCGTTACCGGTGAGAACTTGCTCACCATCCTCGAGACCCGCCTTGACAACGTCGTTTTCCGTCTGGGCTTCGCTCGCACCCGCAAGGAAGCTCGCCAGACCGTTACCCACGGCCACATCACCGTCAACGGCCGTCGCGTGGACGTTCCGTCCTACCGCGTCCGTCCTGGCGACCTGGTAGCCGTTGCTCCTAAGGCCAAGGACCTGCTCGTCATCAAGAGCGCCCTTGTCTCCAACGAGCGCGTCTCCGTGCCTGCTTGGCTGGAAGTCGACATCGAGAAACTTCAGGGCAGCGTTCTTGCTCTCCCGAAACGCGATCAGATCGATCTGGACATCAACGAACAGCTCATCGTCGAACTTTACTCGAAGTAATCGCGCTACCGCTTAAGGAGGCTTGCAAAGCATGACAGAGTTCATGAGGCCTACAGTTACAACAGAGGAAGTAAGCGACACCGTTGCTCGCTTCATCGTCGAGCCGCTCGAGCGCGGCTATGGCAACACGCTTGGCAACTCTTTGCGTCGCGTCCTGCTCTCGTCTCTGGACGGTGCTAAGGCAACCGCTATCCAGATCGAGGGCGTGCAGCACGAGTTCACCACCGCCGAGGGCGTTATCGAGGACATCACCGACATCGTTCTGAACGTGAAGGGTCTTGTCTTCTCCGCTCTCAACGGCGATGTCGAGGAAGCCATCGCGCATGTGTCCGTCGAGGGCCCCTGCGTGGTGACCGGCGCCGATCTCGATGTTCCCACCGAGTTCACGCTGATCAATCCCGAGCACGTCATCGCTACTGTCGCCGATGGCGGTCAGTTCGATATGTCCATCCGCATTGGTGTCGGCCGCGGTTACGTCCCGGCCGATCACAACAAGCGTTCCGAGGACCCTATCGGCATCATCCATGTCGACTCGCTGTTCTCCCCGGTTCGCCGTTGCACGATGAACGTCACCAACACCCGTGTCGGTCAGCGCACCGACTACGACAAGCTCGTGCTTGAGGTCGAGACGGACGGTTCCGTCGATCCGACCGACGCTGTTCTGCGTGCCGTCAACATCGTCAACCAGTACATGGGCGCGTTCTTGGCTCTCGGCGAGACCGAAGGCGAAGAGGAAATCGAGGTTCCCTCTATCTTCGCTCCCGAGGATCAGGAGACGAGCGCTGAGCTTGACAAGCAGATCGAGGATCTGGACCTTTCGGTTCGCTCCTACAACTGCTTGAAGCGTGCCGGTATCCATTTCGTACGCCAGCTGGTCGAATTCTCCGAGAACGACCTGCTGAACATCAGGAACTTCGGTGCGAAGTCCATTGAGGAAGTCAAGGACAAGCTCATTTCGATGGGTTTGAATCTGAAGCTTTAATCTGGCTTTAGGTATAGGAGAAAAAGACAATGAGGCACAATTACAAGGGCCGTAAGCTGGGTACCGACTCCAGCCATACGCGTGCTATGAAGCGTAGCCTGGTCAGCGCGCTTCTTTACAACGACCGTATCAAGACGACCGAGCCGCGCGCTAAGGAAATCCGCGCCGACGTCGATCGCATCATCACCTGGGCTAAGAAGGGCGACCTTCACTCCCGTCGTCTTGCCATCGCTTGGCTTGGCAACGACAAGGAGCTGGTCCGCGAGGTCTTCGAGAAGGTCGAGCAGGGCATGTTCGCCGATCGTCAGGGCGGCTACACCCGCATCATGAAGCTCGGCAACCGCAAGGGCGACAACGCCCCCATGGTCATCATGGAGCTCTGCACCGAGCCCGTCGCCAAGAAGGCTGAGAAGGCTGCTCCTAAGAAGGTTCAGCCCAAGAAGGTCGAGGCTGAAGAGGTCAAGGCTGAGGCTGAGACCGAGGAAGTCGCCGAGGCTGTCGAGGAGCTCGCCGCTGAGGTTGAGGCTACCGAGGAGAAGAAGGCCGAGTAATCGGACTTATTTTCTAAGCTTGTTTCGAAAGGGAACCGCAAGGTTCCCTTTCTTTTTTATGTTCGAGCGATCATTTTCCTTTGCGGGCATGGCATATGGGATACTCGTTCCATGAATTCAGCAGCTTCGTTGTATATCGCTCGAAACACCCCGATTCACGCATGCGATGCGCGCGTGAAGATTCTTTTGCTGCTTGCGTACACCGTTGCGATTTTCTTCGCCGATACGCTTGTGGGTGTGTCGCTCTTTGCGGTATGTGCAGTGGTGGCCGCTGGGGTTGGTAGGATTCCGGTCCGTAGGCTTACGGTTCTTCTTATTCCCCTCGTGTTCCTGTCCTTGTTCGCGGTTTTCTTCAATGCCATCAATGCCGATGTTGTCTCGGAGGGTCTCCTTGTTGGTGTGATCAGCGCGGTGCGTATGATGTCGCTTGCCGTTGCAAGCTTCGTGGTGTGCTTTACCACTACTTCAACCGATTTGGTTCAGGCGTTTTCGTGGCTCTTGGTCCCGTTGGCGTGTGTTGGTGTCCGGGTAGGGGACATCGCCCTTGTTCTGTCTCTTGCGCTTCGCTTCATTCCCATGGTGTTCGAGGAGCTTGCCCGTATACGCGATGCACAGGCATCTCGCGGAGCACATCTCTCTTCGGGACCTGTGGTCAGTCGCATGAGGGCGTGGGGAGCGGTTTTCGTTCCCCTGTTCGTTGGATTGTTCAGGCGGGCCGATCGAATCGCTATCGCCATGGATTCGCGCTGTTATTGCGCTGCTGAATCGACCGTCAAGCGCACTTCGCTTTCGGCTTGTGCTTTCTCGGCGCTGTCTTTCGCGCAGCTTTCGGCAGGAATCGTCCTGTTCGTTGTAGTGGCTCTGCTGCTTTAGATGCCAAGGTGCCTTGCCGTCCACCCCCTTAGACCTCCGTCCGCCGCGTTGGCGTGATATCATTTAAGCGTTGTGCATCTTCGTTATGCGCTTCAAATTGAAACTAGTTTGTCTGAGGAGGCAACAATGAGCATCATCCTTGATGTTTATGGTCGCGAGGTTCTCGATTCGCGCGGCAACCCCACGGTTGAGGTCGAGGTCATCCTTGACGACGGCGCCATGGGTCGCGCAATCGTTCCTTCCGGCGCATCGACGGGCGCCTTCGAAGCTGTCGAGCTTCGTGACGGCGACAAGGATCGCTATCTTGGCAAGGGCGTGCTGAACGCTGTCGATTTCGTTAACACCGAGATCGCCGACGTTCTGTACGATATGGACGCAACCGACCAGCGCGCTATCGACGAGGCCATGATCGAGGCCGATGGCACCGAGAACAAGGGCAAGTTCGGCGCTAACGCCATCTTGGGCGCCTCCCTGGCAGTTGCTCGTGCCGCCTCTCAGTCGTCCGAGCTCCCTCTGTACAAGTACGTGGGCGGCCCGAACGCTCATCTTCTGCCCACCCCGATGATGAACATCCTCAACGGCGGCGCTCATGCCGACAACAACGTTGACTTCCAGGAGTTCATGATCATGCCCGTTGGCGCCGAGTCCTTCGCTGAGGCTCTTCGCTGGTGCTCAGAGATCTACCACACCCTGAAGAAGGTTCTTCACGACGCTGGCCTTGGCGGCGGCGTTGGCGACGAGGGTGGCTTCGCCCCCAACTTCACCAAGAATTCCGAGCCGCTTGAGTACATCGTCAAGGCTTGCGAGGCTGCCGGTTATGTTCCCGGTAAAGACATCATGTTCGCCATGGACCCCGCTTCCACTGAGTTCTACAACGTCGAAACCGGCAAGTACGAGCTGAAGGGCGAGGGCCGCGAGCTTACCAGCGCCGAAATGGTCGATTATTGGGAGGCCCTGGTCAACGAGTTCCCGATCATCTCCATTGAGGATGGCATGGCCGAGGAAGACTGGGATGGCTGGAAGATGCTCACCGATCGCATCGGCGACCGCGTGCAGCTGGTCGGCGACGATCTGTTCGTCACCAATTCCAAGCGCCTGAAGAAGGGCATCGAGCTTGGTTGTGCTAACGCGATCTTGATCAAGGTCAATCAGATCGGCTCTCTCACCGAAACCCTCGAGGCTATGGAAATGGCAAAGCAGGCCGGTTACACCTGCATCGTCAGCCATCGTTCCGGCGAGACCGAGGACACCACCATTGCCGACCTGTCCGTTGCCACCAACGCAGGTCAGATCAAGACTGGTGCTCCGTGCCGCTCCGACCGTGTTGCCAAGTACAACCAGCTTCTCCGCATTGAGGAGGATCTGGGCAGCCAGGCTCGTTACGCTGGCCGCGACGCGTTCTACAACCTGCGCTAAAGGTTGCGTTGGTCGCGTATTCGCTGATCAACCTGTTTGTGCGCCGTCGTCCTTCGGAACGGCGGCGTTTTTTTTGCGCCAAGAAGTTAGTAGAAGGATTAGGGTAGGTTGTTGAGCTGGTGGGGCTTAGGGGCCGCGTTCGTCGTTGGCGTGTGCGGTATATGTTGAAGTGCGGGTATTTCCGCAGGGTGTTTTGCGTTGTTGTGTAAAGCGTCCCCCCCAAAGAGCGTCGCAGACCGAATTTTCTTTAACCTTGCCTGAAGGGCGTGAGGTTTAAACACGGTCCTCAGGTATGATCGTTCGGCAGACTAATCAAGAGAGGGGAAGACATGCGAGTCGAGCTTTTGTACCACACTCCCAATCCCGAGCGAGCCATCGCCACGGCCGCGCGTTTGTGCTATGCGCCCATCGGCGCCTCCGAGCTGATGGAGGATATGCCCACGAAGCGCATGTACAGCGTGCTTTCCACGGTTCTTACCGGTGGTCATTTCTCGACGCTCGAGCATGCTTCTTTCACGTTCGCCCTTGAAGGCGTTTCGCGTACGCTCACGCATCAGCTTGTTCGTCATCGCTTGGCAAGCTACGAGCAGCAGAGCCAGCGTTATGTTAAGTATAAGGACGGCATCGAAGTTATCAAACCGCCCACGATCGCCGCTAACGAAGAGGCCTCTGCTCGCTTTGATGCGCTTATCGCCGACATTCAGAAGGTCTACGAGGACTTCATGGAGGCGGGCATCCCTGCCGAGGACGCGCGTTACGTTCTGCCGAACGCAACCGAAACCAAGCTCATCATGACCATGAACGCCCGCGAGCTACGTCACTTCTTTGATATTCGCTGCTGCAATCGTGCGCAGTGGGAGATTCGCGAGATGGCGTGGAAGATGCTCGAGCTGGTTCGCCCCGTTGCGCCGTACGTATTTTGCGATGCTGGTCCCGGATGCGTCCGCGGCGGTTGCCCCGAAGGTAAAATGTGCTGCGGAAATCCTTATCCGAAGATTCAGTTGCCTTCGGCCGAGGAGATGACGGCACGCGTCGAGGCTGACGAATAATCCCAAAGCCAGACGCGGTTTTTCCGAATTCGAAACAGGAAGCAGTTCCGTGTCTGAAAAGAAAAACGATCTTTCACGGGCGTTTTCGGAAGATGGCGCTCTGAAAACGCACATCGGCGGTCAGGCGCTCCTTGAGGGCGTCATGATGCGCGGCAAGTTCAACTGGGCTGTCGCTGTGCGGCAGCCCGACAACGTCATTTATACGGAAGAGCACGATCTCGCCAGCGGCAAGAAAAAGAACGGCTGGCTGTACTGGCCGGTTGTTCGCGGCTGCCGTGCGTTCGTCGAATCTTTGGTGCTGGGCTATAAGGCCCTGAGCGTTGCCGTTGAGCATGCGTTTGTAGACGCCGAGCCGGCTCTGGAAGAGCCGAGCGACAGCGTCCAATCTTTCAACGCCGAGGCTGCCGAGGCCGCTTCCGTGGACGCCGAGTGCGCTTCCGCGGAAGCGCAGCGACAGCGTCCAGCTTTGAATGAAGCGCCCGAGAGCGTCCAGAATGCAAAAGCTGCTTCCTCGGAAGCGCCCGAGAGCGTCCAATCTTCGAAGTCCGAGCCTGCCCTCAGCAGCGCAGAGATGGCGTTGTCGATGGGCCTCGGTCTTCTGCTGGGTGTTGTGCTGTTCGTGGTCGCGCCCGCGTTCATTACGAACCTCATCGTTGGCGAGTACGACTCGAACACGCTCGCGTGGAACGTCGTCGACGGCATTTTGCGCATTGCGGTCTTCGTCTTCTACATCTGGCTCATTGGCCGCATGGAAGACATCAAGCGCATGTTCGCCTATCACGGCGCCGAGCATAAAACCATTCACTGCTATGAGCATGGTTTGCCTTTGACCCCCGAAAACGCTCGGCAGTTCCCGTGCCTGCATGTTCGTTGCGGCACGGCGTTCCTGATCATGGTTATGATCATCGCGATTTTCATTTACACGGTTACGCCCTTGAACGCGCTTATCGCTGCGTGGGGCGTTCCTGATGGCGCTCCTAAGCTGGCGCTGGTCATCTTAGTTCGCATTCTGCTGATGCCTGTCATTGCCGGTTTGGCATACGAGGTCACGGTGCGCTGGGCGGGAACCCATCCCGAGATGCCCCTTGTTAAAGTTATCCTTTGGCCCGGTTTGCAAATGCAGCGCCTGACCACGCGCGAACCTGGCGACGCCGAGCTTGAGTGCGCTATCGCCGCCATGAAGCTTGTTCTTGAAAGGGAAGAGGCAGAGGCGCGTGCGGCTGCCGAGGTGGTTGAATGACGCGCACGGCCCGTTCCCGCAAACATAAAGGTTTCGACCTTGAGAAACGTCTTTCACGTGTGGAGTCGTGCATCGAACGGCGTCCTGCTATTTGGCGTGGATGCTGGAACAAGTGGCGCCCCGCGGTGGCCCCGTCCATAGACGATATCCTTGCAGGCCAGATGCCCGAGCCAATCGATCCTACGGCTAAGCGGTGGAGCGAGGTGCGCATTGATCTGGGATGCGGCAAGGGCGCCTTCACGGTTGCCTGCGCCCAGGCGCAGCCCGACGTTCTGTTCGTGGGTATCGACATTGAGCCGGTATGCGCGATGCACGGCGCCGAAGTGGCAAAGGATGCGGGCGTCCAAAATGCCGTGTTCACCATTGATGAGAACCCGCATGTCGATGCGTTGTTCGCACCCAACGAGGTGTCGGCTATCTACATGAACTTCCCGGCGCCTTTCCCGAAGAAGAAATACGCCGATCGTCGTTTGACGCACGTAAGCCGCCTGCTTGCGTATCGGTCGGTGCTTGAACAGGACGGCGAACTTTGGCTTAAGACCGACAGCGAGCCCCTGTTCATTTACTCGCTTGGCCAGCTTGAGCTCGCCGGTTTCGATGTTGTCTGGAAAACGGACGATTGCCGTGCGGCGCGCCCTGACGATCCGTACACGCTGTATGAAGAGAAACTCTCGGCGCAGGGTGCCTGCGTTTACGCGCTGTGCGCGAAGCAGCGCGAGGGGGCCGTTCCGAGGCTGGAGGACATCGTGCAAACGGATCCGCAAAGCTTGTATGATTATCTTCCCGACGATCTCGAGAGCATGACGTACATCCCTCATGGCATGGCGAACGGGGTGGAGAACATGATCAACCAGCGTCGAAACCAGCATGATCGAGCGTCTGTCCAACAGAGATCAAACGGCAATTAGCCGCAGCTCCAACAACGCTCTAGCAGCGGTCCAACGCATTATGTCGCCTGGGAAACGAATCGTTCCGCGGGCGACAATCTCATTGTCGGCTACTCGAAATCGTGTATGCTAAAGCCTGCTTAGTCGAGTTTCGCCTGCGTAACCTTAACTCGGGCGGTTGTTATCAGCCGCGTGCAGGCAAGCCGGCATGAAGAACCGTATGAAGCCCCACACGTTAATAATCGAATTGGGCGCCGTGTGAACAAGAGCGATCGTGGAAACCGATCGACGAACAGGAGAGATCGCATGAAGCTAGTGGTCACCGAGAAAAACGATGCGGCCGAGAAAATCGCTGCGTTGCTGGGCACCTCGAAGCCCAAAAAGGACAAGGTGTATTCAACCCCGGTGTACCGATTCGAGGTTGCCGGCGAGGAATGGGTGACCATCGGTTTGCGCGGTCACATCCTCGAGCCCGACTTCACGCCCCAGCTTGTTTACAAGCAGCGCGGTGGCTGGCGCGGCGTCACCGTCGACGGCGAGGCGGTTCCCGCGAACATCCCCGCGAATCTTGCGCGTCCTCCTTACAAATCCAAGCGCAAGCCGTTCTTGGCTGACGGCATCGAGCTGAAGTCATGGAAGATGGAAGCGCTTCCGTATTTGGTGTACGCACCTATCGAGAAGCTGCCGAAGGAAAAGGAAATCATCCGTTCGCTTAAGAACTTGGCGAAGAAGGCCGATTCCATCGTCATCGCAACCGACTTCGACCGCGAAGGCGAGCTCATCGGTTCCGATGCCCTTTCGTGCATCAAGAAAGTGAACGATTCGGCGCCGGTTTCCCGTGCGCGTTACTCCGCGTTCACTAAAGAAGAGATCACTCACGCGTTCAATAACCTGGTTGAGCTTGACGTCAATCTGGCTCAGGCCGGTGCATCGCGTCAGGACATCGACCTTATTTGGGGTGCTGCGCTTACTCGTTATCTCACGTTGGTGAAGTTCGCCGGTTACGGAAACGTCCGCTCGTCCGGCCGTGTCCAAACCCCGACCCTTGCGCTGGTCGTCGCTAAGGAACGCGAGCGTATGGCTTTCGTTCCCGAGGATTATTGGGTCATCCGAGGAAAGTTCGGCCAGGGTGACGATGCCTTCGAAGCGCCGCATGCCACGGCTCGCTTCAAAACCCAGGCCGAGGCAGACGCCGTCATGGCGCATGTCGATGGCGCGAAAACCGCAACCGTAAGCGAGATCGCCAAGCGCAAGCGCACCGTCAAGCCGCCGGCGCCTTTCAACACCACGTCGCTTATGGCCGCCGCCGCAGCCGAAGGCATCAGCCCCGCGCGCACCATGCGTTTGGCCGAAAGCCTGTACATGGACGGCTACATCAGTTACCCGCGTGTCGACAACACGGTGTACCCGTCGTCGTTGAATCTGGCGGAAACCGTCAAAACCATCGCCGGCAACCCGGCGTATGCCGAGCACTGCCGCAAGATCCTCTCGAAGGGCAAGATCACGGCAACGCGCGGCAAGCAGCAAGACACCGACCACCCGCCTATCTATCCCACGGCGAAGGCAACGCCCGACGATATGGATGCCTCGAAGTACAAGCTGTACAACCTCATTGCGCGTCGCTTCTTGGCAACGCTTTCCGATGAGGCCATTGTCGAGGGAACCAAAGTCACCCTCGATGTTGCCGGCGAATCGTTTGCAGCGCGCGGCGATGTGCTTGTCTCCCCGGGCTTCCGCGCTATCTACCCGTATGGCCTGAAGAAGGATGAGCAGCTTCCGCAGCTGGCCGAGGGCGACGTCATCGCGTTCAACGGCGCCACCTGCACGAAGAAGCAGACCGAGCCCCCTGCGCGTTACAGTCAGGGCAAGCTTATCCAGGAAATGGAGAAGCTCGGGCTTGGCACCAAGTCCACCCGCCACTCTATCATCCAGCGCTTGTACGACGTCAAATACGTTCAGAACGACCCGCTTGAGCCTTCTCAGCTCGGCATGGCCGTGTGTGACGCTCTTGACAAGTACGCTCCGCACATCACGCATCCCGAGATGACTGCCGAGCTCGAGCAAGAGATGAACAACATCGCTGCCGGCAAAACCACCAAAGACGACGTCGTTGCCGATTCGCGTGCGTTGCTGGCTGGTCAGCTCGACCAGCTCATTCCCCATGCGGAAGAGGTCAAGGACGCCCTTGCCGATGCGGTTGCGGCTGACGCCTATGTCGGTAAGTGCCCTAAGTGCGGCAAAGACCTGCAAATCAGGGCCTCGAACAAAACCAAGTCGATGTTCATCGGTTGCTCGGGGTGGCCCGATTGCGACGTTACCTATCCGCTGCCGAAGGGCAAGATCGAATCGGTTCCCGAGGTTTGCCCGACGTGCGGCATGCCCCAGGTTAAGGTCACGGCGTTCCGCTCGAAACCTCGTGTCATGTGCATCGACCCCAATTGCGAGTCCAACAAAGAACCCGATGTGGTGGTGGGCATGTGCCCCACATGTGCCGCAATGGGCAAAGAGAGCAAACTTATCGCGCAGAAGAACCCGCGCACGCTGAAGCGCTTCATCCGCTGCGAGAATTACGAGGAATGCGATACCAGCTATCCGCTTCCGCAGTACGGCAAGCTTACGGCAACCGAGGAAACCTGCAAGGCATGCGGTGCTCCCATGGTCATCGTCACCACTGCGCGCGGTCCGTGGAAGCTCTGCCCGAACTTCGATTGCCCAAGCAAAGAGAAGGACGAGTCTAAGACCGAAAAGGGCAAGACGGCTGCCAAGGGCAAAACGAAGAAAGCTTCGACTACGAAGGCCAAAACATCAACCGCCAAGTCGAAGACCTCGGCTACGAAGTCGAAGACAACGAAGGCTGCAGCTTCGAAGAAAGACGACGAATAGTAGATTGCCCGGGCTTGACAGCAAGTCTGGGCAATCCTAGATCTGCGGCCGTGGCTTCAAGCCTGTGGCCGTTGTTTCGCTTATAAACAGGAAAGGAATCCGATGCGCACTTACGATGTGGTCATCGTCGGCGCCGGCGGTGCGGGGATGTCGGCGGCTTTGGCCGCCAGCAAGCAGGGCGACCTGTCGGTCGCGGTACTCACGAAGGTGTTCCCCACGCGCAGCCACACCGGTGCGGCCCAGGGCGGCATGAACGCGGCCTTGGGCTACCGCGATGGGACCGACACCATCGAGAGCCACTTCTACGACACGGTCAAGGGAAGCGACTTCCTGGCCGATCAGGACGCAGTGGAGTTCTTCGTGTCGGGCATGCCCGACCTGGTTCTCGAGCTCGAGGGCATGGGCGTGCCGTACTCGCGCGACGAGAAGGGCCGCATCGCGCAGCGTCCCTTCGGTGGTGCGAGTCATCCGCGCTGCTGCTACTCGGCCGACAAGACCGGTCACGTGGTGCTGCACGCGCTCTACGAGAACTGCCTGAAGAACGGTGTCGAGTTTCTGGACGAGATGAACCTGCTGGACATCGCCCGCGATCAGGACGGCGTTCAGGGCGTCGTGGCCATTGACCTGCGCCGCGGCGAGATCGAGGCCTTTCAAGCCAAGGCGGTCGTCATCGCCGCCGGCGGCTTCGGCCGCGTGTACTGGAGTCGCACCACCAATGCCACTAACATGACCGGCGACGGCGTGGCGGCGTGCCTGCGCGCGGGTGTGCCCGTCAAAGACCCCGAATTCGTGCAGTTCCATCCCACGGGCCTGGCTTCCACGGGCGTGCTGCTCTCCGAGGCGTGCCGTGGCGAGGGCGGCTACCTCATTAACAATCAAGGTGAGCGTTTCATGGCGCGCTATGCCCCCGAGAAAATGGAGCTCGGTCCTCGCGACCTGGTGGCCCGCTCCATCGAGACCGAGATCAGGGAGGGTCGCGGTTTCGGCGAGGGTATGGAGTCTTACGTCCTTATGGACCTTCGCCATCTGGGCGCCGAGCGCATCATGGAGCGCCTACCGCAGGTGCGCGAGCTGGCGCTTTCCTTCGAGGGTGTGGACATGGTCACCGACCCGGTGCCTATCCGCCCCTCCAACCACTACATGATGGGTGGCATCGACGTCGTCGACTTCCGCACGTGCGCGACAGCTGTCGACGGCCTGCACGCCGCGGGCGAGTGCAGCTGCATCAGCGTTCATGGAGCCAACCGCTTGGGTGGCAACTCCGTGTCCGAGGTGGTTTTCTTCGGCAGGCAGGCTGGCGTTGGCGCCGCCGACACGGCGCGTCGCCGCGAGCTTCCGGCTGCAGACCGCCTCGAGGATCTCGAGCAGCAATGGATCGAGCGATTCGACGCCGTGCGCGGCAAGAAAGGTGGCGAATCCGTCTTCGCCATCCGCGACCGCATGGCCGAGGCCATGTGGAACGGCGTGGGCATCTTCCGCAACGAGACGGGGATGGCCGCCGCCGAGGCCGTTGTCGACGAGTGCATGGCCGCCTATGCTGATGCCTCGATCGGCGACTCCTCCAAGATCTACAACCAGGCGTTCATGAACTACGTGGAGCTGGGTAACATCCTGCAGATCGCCAAGGCCGTCTGCATGGGTGCCCGTGCCCGCAAGGAGAGCCGCGGATCGCATTCGCGCGAGGACTTCCCCAAGCGCGATGATGAACGCTTCTTGGCCCATACCCTTGTGTCGCTTGCAAAGGATGGGTCTTATTCGATCGACTACCGTCCCGTTTCGGTGACGAAGTTCCCGCCAGAGAAAAGGACGTACTGATGGCCGCCGAAAGAACCATCGTCTTCAATGTGCGCCGCTTCGACGGCGAGCGCTCGTTCAGCCAGCGTTACGAGTTGCCCTACGCCAAGGACACCCTGCTCGGGTGCCTCACCAAGATTCGCGAGCAGCAAGATCCGACGCTCTGCTTCACCAGCGCATGTCGCCACGCCATCTGCGGCAGCTGTGCGTTGCAGGTCAACGGCAGCGCGTTCCTTGCCTGCGAGACCCAGCTCGATTCGCTGTTGGACACGTTCGGCACCGACGAGCTTTCCCTTGAGCCGCTGAACAATCTGCCCGTTGTGCGCGACCTGGTCGTTGATTTCGACGGGGTGGGCGGCAAGATGAAAAAGGTGCAGGGTTGGATGTGCCCGCATGAGGGTCGCCATGACCACCTGCAGTCGCCCGAGGACTTCCACCTCATCGCCAAGCCCGCCGATTGCATTCTTTGCGGCAGCTGCGTCTCGGAGTGCCGCGAGCTGGCTTATGACGATGGCACGTACCTGCCTCCCGCGGCCATGAACAAAGCCTACCGTTTCGAGCGCGACAGCCGCGATGGCGATCGTGGCACACGCGTGCTGGCTGCCCTTCAGAACAACCTGTGGAAGTGCATCCACTGCCAGCAGTGCACGTCGAAGTGCCCGAAGGGCATTCCCGTGGCCGAGGAGATCAGCTACCTGCGCCGCCGCGCTATCGCAATGGGGCAGACGAACTCCGAAGGCGCGCGTCATGCCCTGTCCTTCTACGGGGACGTCAAGAGGACGGGCCTGCTTAATGAGACCATGCTGGCGCTTCGCACCGAGGGCCCGGTCAAGACCGTTCTTACTCGCACGCCGTTTGCGATGCGCATGGTGCTGGCCGGCAAGATGAACCCACTGCACATGCCGCGCCCGGTGAAGGGTATCGAGGACGTGCGCCGTTTGTACGAGTTCTCCCAGAACCTTTCCAAGGGCCAAGACGACGAGGTGAACCATGGCTAAGCATCGTTACGCGTTCTTCCCGGGCTGCACGCTGGAGTCCGCGGCAAGCGAGCTTAAAATCGCCACGTTGAAAACCTGTGAGCGTCTGGGCATAGAGATTCAAGAGATCGAGGGTTGGACGTGCTGCGGTGCGGCTCAGATCCAGGACATCGACGACTTTCTGGGCGTGGCGGTCAACGCCCGCAACATCGCGCTGGCCGAGGCCGCCGGCTTCGGCCGCATCCTCACCGTATGTAACACGTGCACGCTCATGCTGCGCACCGCGAAGAAGCGCCTTGACGAAGATGCTGCCCTGCGCGCGAAGGTGAACGAGGCCCTTGCTGAAATCGGGCTTGAATATAAGGGCACGGCCGAGGTCACGCACTACCTGTGGGTGCTCGTCAACGAGCGCGAGTACGGACTTGACGAACTTCGCCGCCACGTGGTGCGCCCGCTCGAGAACCTGTCGGTCGCCAACTTCTACGGCTGTCATATCCTTATGCCGCCCGATGTCATGGGCTTCGAGGACCCGCGCAACCCGCATTCCATGGAGGCCCTTGCCGAGGCGCTTGGGGCCAATAACACCGAGTTCAGCCAGCGTTTGGCCTGCTGCGGTTTTCACAGCATCTACCCGGCCGAGCGCGAGGCGCTGCTTTCCAATGGCGCCAGCTGCTTGGCCGCCAAGGACGCGGGTGCTGACTGCTTGGTCACGCCGTGCCCGCTTTGCCATATGGCGCTCGACATGTGGCAGCACGACGCCCAGAAGAAGCAGAACCGCGACATCACCATGCCGACGCTGCATCTTCCGCAGCTCGTGGGCCTGGCGCTTGGATTCAGCCCGAAAGAGATGGCGGTGGGCAAGCATATCGTCGATCCCCAGAAGCTGCTGGATCGCAAAATGAGCGAGCTGTGAAAAACTTCAGGCGAAATTCGTCTTGCGGATGCGCCGGCGAAAAGCCGCGCATCTGGTTAAATCGTGGCTGACTATGCGGCGCTTCCGCCTTGCTTTGTCGTGCGGGTTATAATGAAGAATCGCTGATCGTCGCGCACTATGTCGGTTCGTGCGATCAAAGCGGCAACCACCAACCTATCACGGTGAAGCGAGACCATGGCTTTCAAAGGCGAAAACGAAAACGAGGCTTCGAAAACGGCCGCTTCGGGCGTGTTCATCACGTTCGAGGGTGGTGACGGTGCGGGCAAAACCACGCACATGGGCTTCGTCGTCCAGCAGCTGAAGGCCCAAGGTTTCGACGTGGTTCAGCTTCGCGAACCGGGCGGCACGTCCGTTGGCGAAAGCTTGCGCAGGTTGGTGCTCGACCCGGCGCACGACGAGATCTCCGATGTTTGCGAGCTGCTCATTTACGAGGCCGCCCGCGCTCAGCTTGTCGCCCAGGTTGTGAAGCCCGCTTTGGAACGCGGGGCCGTCGTCATCTGCGATCGATTCATCGATTCCACCGTTGCCTATCAGGGATTCGGCCGCGGCATCGACCGTGCATCGGTTGATTTCGTCAATGAACTTGCCTGCCAGGGCACGGTTCCCGCACGTACGGTGTTCATGACCACGGGCCTCGATGCCTCGGTGGGTCTTGCACGCGCAACAAGCAGAAGGAAGGCCGATCGCCTCGAGCTTGCGGGTGTCGATTTCCATACCCGCGTGGCCCAGGGCTACGCCGACTCGGCACAGCGTTTTCCCGAGCGCTTCCGCACGGTTGTCACTTCGCGAAAGAAATCCGATACGGCCCGCGCGGTGTTCGCGCAGATCATCGATCTGTTCCCAACGTTCGATCTGTCGCTTGTCCCGTTCGACTCTCTTGATGGGAAGGGCGGCGACGCTTAAATGGCGGACGTATTCGATAGGGTTGTCGGGCAGCCTCAGGTTCGCGATTTCCTGCGCACCAGTGTGGCTTCCGGTCGCGTGTCGCAGGCGTATCTGTTCTGCGGGCCGGCAGGCTCGGGCAAATCGCAGGCGGCTTTCGCGCTTGCAAAGGCGCTTCTGTGCGCCAAGGGCGGCGACGACACCTGCGACATTTGCCATCGCATCGAGCGCCGCAAGCATCCCGACGTGCATTTTTATCAGCCTGAAAGCGCAAACGGTCAGTATCTGGTCGAGCAGGTGCGCGATGTCGTCTCCGACGTGACGCTTGCGCCCATTCAGGCTGACAAGAAGATCTACATTCTCAGTCGCATCGACCGCATGTCCGATTCCGCGGCCAATGCGTTCCTGAAAACGCTCGAAGAGCCGCCCGAAGACGCGGTGCTCATCCTGCTTGCCTCGTCGCGCGAAAGCGTGCTTCCCACCATCGTCTCGCGTTGCCAGGTCGTGCCGTTCCGCACCATCCCGGCAAATGAGGCCGCGAAAATGGTGGCTCAGAACACCGGCGTCGAGCTCGAGGTTGCCAGGATGGCGCTTGAGGCCTGCGATGGATCCATCGAGCGCGCCGTCACCTTCTCGCGTTCGAACGAGTGCATGGAGTTTCGCCGCAATGTCCTTGCCGCGGTGTGCTCGCTGCGCAACGCCGATTCGTGGGACATCATCCAATCAGCTCGTGACCTGGTTGTTCAGGTGAAAGCCCCGCTTGACACGGTTCGTGCGCAGCAAGAGGCCGAGCTTGCCGAGAATGCCGACTTCCTGGCGAAGTCCGCTATCCGTCAGATCGAGGCGCGCAACAAGCGCGCCCTTTCCGCCGAGACGCGTGAGTCGCTTCGCCAGCTTACTTCCATTGCCGGTTCGTTCCTCCGCGACGTGCTCATCACGTGCGCGGGAACGCCCGATCTCATCATCAACGTTGACGTCCGCGATCAAATCGAGGACGCCTCTGTCCATACGGACGAAGCGCGTTTGACCCGCGCTTTCGCCGCAATCGAGCGCTGTAATTCGGCCCTCGACTATAATGTATCCTCCGAAACGTGCATCGATGCGTTGTTCTTCGAAATGAAAGAGGCACTGTATGGTTCGCATAGCGCCTGTTAGACTTGCTTGCAATCCCAAAACCCTGTGGTTCGACGCCCGCGATCTCGATCTTGTCACCGATGATGCCGTCGTCGTGCTCACCGCTCGCGGCCTTGAGTTCGGTCATGTCGACGAGCCGGTGTTCGAGGCCACTCATGATCAGGTGTCCAAGCTGAAATCCCCGCTCAAGCCCGTGCGTCGTCTGGCAACGGACGAAGACATCGCCCGCGCTGAAGAGCTCGAGGTGAAAAGCCGCGAGGCGCTGCCGATCTTCCGCCAGCTCGCCGCAGAAAAAGCTCCTGACATGAACCCCGTTGCCGTTGAGTTCCTGTTCGATGGCGACAAGGCCGTGTTCTTCTTCGAATCTGAAGATCGCATCGATTTCCGCGACTTGGTGCGTGATCTGGCTTCGCGCTTCCGCGTGCGCGTGGACATGAAACAGATCGGCGTGCGCGACGAGGCTCGCATGGTCGGCGGCATCGGTCACTGCGGTCAGGAGCTGTGCTGTCGCAGGCTTGGCGGCGAGTTCAACCCCGTTTCCATCCGCATGGCAAAAGAGCAGGGGCTTTCCCTTAACCCGCAAAAGATCTCGGGTCTGTGCGGCCGTCTTATGTGCTGCCTGCGTTACGAGTTCGACGCCTACAAAGACTTCCATGGCCGCGCGCCCAAGAAGAATGCCAAGGTGAAAACGCCGGTGGGCGAGGGCAAAGTCGTCGATTTGGACGTTCCTCGCGAAACCGTCTCGATCTTGGTCGAGGACGAGAAGCCCGTTAGCGTTCCGCTGGCCGATATGGATACTATCGGCGATTCCCCGCGTCCGAACGCCGTAGGCGAAGAAGCCTGGGAAGCAGCCCATGCCGCTAAGGAAGAAGATCGTCTGGGTGCTGCGTCGCTGCTCACCTCGCAGCTTACCGAGAAGGACACCCTTGCCAACCCCACCGAGGTACGTCGCGTCGGTTCGGGCAAATCCGCAAAGAAGCAGTCGGGCCAAAGCCGCTCCGGCCGCTCGCGCAAGCAGCAACAGGCAAGCGAACCTGCACCTATTCAGCACAAGCAGCGTCGCCGTCGCTCCACCAAGGTCGGCGTCGACGGAACCACCAGCACGGTGGAAGCATCCGCTACCGAGACCGAGGCGAAGCGCCCGTCCGTGAAACAGGGTCAGCGCCCCAACCGTCGCCAGCGCCCCGCAGCCGAGAAGCAGCAGGAAGCCGCAGCATCTAAACAGGGTACGCCCAAGCAGAACGGCTCCAAGGCCGAGGGCTCCGTGCCTTCAAACGGCGGCCGCACTCGTCGCCGTCGCAGCAGCGGTTCGGGCTCGAAGGGCGCTCAGGCTCAAAGGGGCCCCGAGACGCGTGCACAAAACGAGGGTCAAAGGCCCGCAAGCGGCGCGCAGGGATCGGTGACGCCGGGCCGCAAGTCGTCCGCGCTCCGTTCTCGCGAGGGCTCCTCGCAGGGCCAACAGCATGCGCAGCAGTCGGGCAAGG
>OLPV01000639.1_pt1 | contig 28810 bp, 20 predicted proteins | sample 1671961 | NCBI WGS metagenome assembly OLPV01 (sample SAMEA3136630, study PRJEB25190) | human gut metagenome | biome: human gut; feature: human-associated habitat; material: faeces | place: Austria | collected 2013
GAAAGAGCTGATTCAGCGTATCAAGGCGGGCGACGCGAGCTATGCGTTCGTGGAGGTCATGGCCTGCCCGGGCGGCTGCGTCAACGGCGGCGGCCAGCCGATCGTTTCGGCGTACAAGCGCATGGACGTCGATCCGCGCGCGGCGCGCGCGGCGGGGCTGTATGCCGAGGATGAATCCAAGACGATCCGCAAGTCCCACGAAAACCCGGATATCCAGAAGCTCTACGCGGAGTTCCTGGGCGAGCCGAACGGCCATCTGGCGCATAAGCTGCTGCACACCGAATACATCGACCGCAGCGACGGCTAAGCCTAACCGAAGCGAAAAACCGCATACACGTCACGAAGGGTCTCGGCAGAGCGAGACCCTTCGTTCAGCTTGTTGACATAAGCGCCCTTTAGTTCCTAAAAGGATTTTTCGTTCTCGTCAACTGAATGCTGTTACAATATTCTCGCTTTGGATGGCTTGTCGGAATTATACATCACTTGAACATTACTCCCTACTTTGGGAACAGGGTCGCCGGCGTTAATCCATTTTCTTTTTGTGTACGCCTTTCCATCTACGGTGTATTCAATTTTAATGATGTAAGGAAATTCAGTACCATCCAGTGCGTGCATTCTCATGGGTTTTCTGTTGACCTTTAACCACCACTGTTTTGTTGCAGCGATCACAATTCCTGTTGTTTGCTTATCCATAAATATCCTTCCTTCACCGCCTGAAAATAGAAAACTCCGCTGTCAAAATCCCCGTTCAGCTCCGCGCTCAGCCCCAGATGCATCAGCGTCCTTCCCGCATAGGTTTTGCCCGTCTCTACGCAGAAATATCGAGCGTCCTCCCTCAGGGCGCGAAGCCTCACCCGCGGAATCACCTCGCCGTATTTGCGGCTGTGCATGAACAAAAAGAGCACCGCTTCGTTTTGATCCTTGGAAACGTACTCGGTCGCCGCGACATTGCCGCCGGACGGGCGCTGTAAGCGGTACAAATCGCCGTTTTGAACGACATGCCGCCACGTCTTATACCGCGCGATTTCCGCCGTAAACAGCGCCATTTCCTCGTCGCTCAGCTTCGATATATCCGCGCCGACGCCCAGTGTGCCGCACATCGCCGCGTGGAATTTATAGCGCCAATCCGCCCGACCGCGCCGCCGTCCGTCCGCGGGCGTGTCCGTCACCCAGCAGCTCATCATCATCGGCGCATACATCAGCGTATACCCCTCCTGAATGAACAGCCGGTCAAACGGGTCCGTGTTGTCGCTGACCCAGAATTGCGCCGTTCGCTTCGCCATGCCCAAATCCACGCGCGCGCCGCCGCCGCTGCATGCCTCGATATCCACATCGGGGAACTCCTTTTCCAGCGCGTCCAGGATTCGGTAGAGCGCCAGAACATGCCGCTCCCGCGCGAAGGGCGTCAGGCTTTCGCATACGTCGGTCATCGCGCGATTCATGTCCCATTTCAGATAGCGGATCGCGTATGTGTTCAGCAGGCCGCGCAGCATGTCGAGCGCGAATCGCTCAACCTCCGGCTTTCCGAAATCGAGCAGATACTGGTTTCTCTGCGTCAGCGGTTCGCGGCCGTCCAGTTTGTGAATCCAATCCGGGTGCGCGCGGTACAAATCGCTGTCCGGGTTGACCGATTCCGGCTCGACCCACAGGCCGAAATCCATGCCCAGCGCGTACACACGGTCGATCAGCTCCTCCAGACCGTTCGGAAACTTCTCCGGGTTGACCGTCCAGTCGCCCAGCCCCGCCCGATCGGAATGGCGCGCGCCAAACCAGCCGTCGTCCACCACGAAAAGCTCCACGCCCATCCTCGCCGCGCGTTCCGCCAGCCGCATCTGCGCGTCCGCCCGCACGTCGAACTGCGTCGCTTCCCATGAATTATAGAGCACGCGGCGCGGCGGCCTGTTCGGTTTGAGATGGTCGCGCTCGAAATCGTGCATCCTTCTGCTCAGCGCGCCCATGCCTTCCGCGCTCATGCACAGAACCATCGGCGGCGTTTCAAAGCATTCGCCGCGCCCCATCGGGCAGACGAGATCCGCGTCGTTCAGCCCTGCCGTGATGCGGTGATTGCCAAACACCGTGGACGACGCCGTGATCTGCCAGCATCCGCTCCACCCGAGCGCCACGCCGTAGGCCTCGCCCGTCTCCTCGTCCTCGCTGTTTGCCGCGATGAGGAACGGGTTCATGTGCGGGCCGGACATGCCGCGCACGGATTGCAGCCGCAGTTCCCCTTCTTTCAGCTTGGCCGTGCGCCGCCTGAATTCTCCAGCCCACGCGCCGACGACATAGTGCGCCGTCCACGGCTTCGCCTCGTGCGGCAGGAGACACGCGCCGCTGTCCATGCGCGTCAGCTTGATCGGCGCGTTCGCCGTCAGCCTTGCGTGCTTCTGAATCACATCGCAATCCTCAAACACGCGGTATATCAGGCGAACCTCCATGGCGCTTACCTCGTCCGCCAGCGTGATTTCCGCCTGCTGACCCTGAACGCGCACGTCCTTCGTCCGCAGATTCAGCGGCACGTCGGCTTTCAGCGATATGTTTTCAAACGTCCGCCCGTCAAAGGCCGGGTATTCCATCCGCTCCCGCCACAATTCCGTGTCAAAGGAGCTATGGCCGCCGAGCGGTTCAAACATGTCCGCGTCTTCCGGCGCAATCTTCCTGCCCCAGTGCAGGCAGACCGGCGCGGGATAGGCAAGGCCGATCCAATACGACGTTCGTTCCGTTTCCAAAATGAGAAGATTCTGCTTTTCCAGATAGCGGATCATGTTCTATTCCTCCTTCGTCCGTCTCCAAACGGCAGAATACGGGTTCGGCTGTTCTTTATTTCTTCTCCGCGCCCCGGCCGTTCTCCTTTTCGCCGGCCGCATCTAAAAACAGCGACGGGGATTACGCTTTCCCTCAATCGCCCCCGCCGATTTTTCCACCGTTTTTTTAGATAATTCGCCGTAAATTCTTGCCTTTCGGCCGAATATTCATATATAATAATGCTGTGTCAAGCATACAGTCGCCGAGATGAAACCATCGCAAGCGCGCTGAGGCTCGGCGTTGCAGAAGGAAAAGAACAAATCGTGTGCCGGGTTCGAAAGAAAAGGGGGAAACCGGATGAAAAAGTCGCTGAAAGTCACGCTGCTCTCGCTCTGCGGAATCGTGGCGGTGCTTCTGGCCGCCGTACTCGTGTTCGTCGGGATCTACTTCACGCGCATACAGACGATGAACAGCATCGAAAAGCTCTCCGATTATGACGACGGCTACAACCTCTACCGCATGGAGGTCAAATACGATTACAGCCTTGACGACGTTATTAACTACGGCATCAAGGACAATCAGACGATGATCGACGCCATTTTGAAGGATGCGCTGCCGCTTCTTCCGGTGAAAATCGAGGCGCCCAGCTTCGGCTGCACGGCGTTCACGCTGACGGACGCGGATGGCGACGTGCACATGGGGCGCAATTACGATTTCAAAAACAACACCTCGGCGATGCTCGTCTACTGCGCGCCGAAAAACGGCTATCGATCTGTGGCCACGGCGGCGCTGGACAATGTTTCCGCAAACGCGCCGGATGAGAGCACCAAAATGAAGCTGGCCAGCCTGACCGCGCCGTATATCTGCCTTGACGGCCTCAATGAAAAGGGCGTATCCATCGCCGTGCTGACGCTGGACAGCGACCCGGTTCACCAGAACACCGGCAAGCCCGCTATCGCCACCACCCTCGCCATCCGCCTTGTGCTGGATCGCGCGGCGAGCACGGAAGAGGCGGTGGAGCTGCTCCGCGGCTACGACATGTTTGCTTCCAGCGGGCGGGATTACCACTTCTACATCACCGACGCGACGGGCGACGGTCGGGTGGTCGAATACGACTGCGAAAGCGAAACGCGGGAGCTTGTGGCGCTGCCCATCAACGCCATCACCAACTTCTACGGAATCTACAAGGACAAGGTGCTCCCCAACCAGAAAAACGGCATCTACGGCCATGGCCGGGAGCGTTACGACGCTGTGCTGGAAGTCTTTGACCAGCAGAAGGACAGCCCCTCCAACGATACCGTGTGGGCGGCGCTGAAAGCCGCCTCGCAGGAACCGAACCCCGAAAGCATCACCAGCAATACGCAGTGGTCGATCGCCTACAACAACACCGACCTGACCGCCGAAATCATCATTCGCCGCCACTGGGAGGATATGACGCGCTATAGCCTGACGGCGGGCGCGGCGAAGTAACGCCGTTTACCGCCCAAAGCGGATTGAGCCCGCCTGACTTTCCGCTGAAGTCTGCAAAGCGTCAAAGCCTTGCCTGCGCGGATGATTTATATCAAACGAGTGAACGGACGTATCCCTTCGGATGTTCCCGTTCACTCGTTTATTTTGCCTCTGTTCGTTTGAATTTCACGTTCTGTTCTCTTTCATCTCTTCCACGACTGGGTGGGCATCATAATCGTTCCGTTTTCTCCGACAACCTCCATCAGCGCTTCGATCACGGTCTGCGCGCCGCCGCAGACATAGCCCATCCGTTTCAAGGACGTATGCACCATCACGGCGTCGCTCTTTTCCAGACCGACTTCCCGTAATTTTTGGACGATTTCTTCTTTGAGAATCACACGCATCTCGGTATCCCTCCCAAAAACTCAATCCGCTCTTTTTCCCGCATGCCAAATCGAATGGATAGGCCGGGTTCGTCCGGATTATTCCAGCTCGAACACGCCCTGCGGGTCATAGGCACTCCCGCTTTCGTCAATCTCAATGCCGTAATGATCGTATATCGTTCCGGCAGCGTCCATGTCAATCCAGCGGCGGTTGAAGTCCGCCTCCCGCATCAGGCCGTAACCGACGCACGCCGGATCGTTGAAATAAAACACATTGCCGTCGATCTTCTTCTGATAACCGACGCAGATGACCCAGTGCCCCTCCGCCAGATACGTATCTGCGTCGCTCGGGTCTTGGGTGTTGTATCCGTCCGCGCCCCATGCCTGAATGCAGACCAGCACGGGATGCCCCCGGTCCAGCGCGGCGATCAGGTCATCCGTCGTTCGCTTTTCCCGCGCGATGACCCGCACATCGTTTTCCTCAAAAAAGGCGAGGATTGCGTCCGGAGACGTTCCGGCTTCCTCGGTTGTTCCAAGCGCTTCCTCATAGGCGGTCAGGTTCAAATCCGCCTGATAAGGCTCAAGCCAGTTCATCAGCATTTGGACGCACGTGGTTCCGCAGGTGTAGCCGCCGTACTGGCGCAAATTCGGAATGTCAATCAAAACGTCGGCGTCCTGCGTTCTGCCTGCGTAGAGGCTTTGAGGGGATGCGTCCGCCTCTCCTTTCCCGGCGCAGGGGAGCGCACACAGACACAGCGCGCCGACCAAGGCGGCCGACGCAAGGATTCCATAGCGTTTCTTCATGGTGCACCTCCAACATTGTACAACAAAAGCGGGGACAAAAACACCCCTGCATGAATGAGGGAGAAGGGGGAGTTGATGCGGGCATAGCCCGCTTTCTTGTTTAGTTTTCAGCCGTATCGACCCGGAAGCCGTACTCGCGCAGAATTTCCGGCGCGATCTCGCGATTCAGCTCGTTATCCTCTACAACCGGTGCCTTCAAGCCTTCCAACTCGGTGAACTTTTCTACCGGACGGTGCTCTGCCTGTGTGCGCATGGGCAAGCAGATGATAAACTCGGCACCCTTGCCATGCGCCGTCTGCGCTTTGATGGTGCCGCCTATCATATCCACGATGTTTTTGGTAATCGCCATACCAAGACCGGTGCCATGGATTCTCAATACCGCAAAAAAAGCTTTATAAAGCCTTTGAAAAGGCACAGGCACAACACAACAATAACATGTAGATATTTTATCACGATAGTGACAGGTTTTCAACAAAATATTGCTTTGAAGCAGAGTCGCCGCCTGACCGTTGCCCAGCCTGCGGCAAAGCGGTCTATCAGAGCAGACCTGCCATTCGCCCGGCAATCGAAAAAGAAGTGCGGAATCTTTTACGAACCAGGGATGAGGAATGGGAATAAGCCAACTGACGGCCTTCTGTGGTATCCACGGAGGGCAGTTTTTGACACTTCGCATCAAAAGCGCCCTTGCGCTCTCCGAGGGGGGAAAACGGGGGTACGACGCGGGCTGGGCACGCTCCCGATGGCGTACCGCCCTCACGACAGGAACAGGAGCGTGTTACGCTCCTGTCAGTGGCGGAGAACGAACGGATTCACCAACGGAAGTCGGCAGGCATCCCGATGCTTTCGAGGTAACGCTGCCGCGCCTGTTCGCGTTCGGCTTCGGTTGCGGCGGTTTTGTATTGGGTGAAGCGTTCATGGCAGATCATCGCATCGAGCTTTCGGGAAAATTCCCGGCGAATGGATTGTTACAGAGAGAATGCATATGAATGACATGATGAACCAAAACGCTTGCAATGATAAGACGAAACGTATATAATGATGGTAATGTGGAAAGGAGGAATTCCTGTGGGAAAAAGCAGTACAGATACTTGTTGTCTGACGTTGCCTTTGAAATTGGAAAAATGGCAGGAAGACCGACTTGCCAAAAGATTTGAAATTGCACGACAGATTTACAATACGATGGTTCGTGCGGAATTGAAAAAGCTGGATCGAGTAAAGCAACTGCCGGAATACAGAAAGAACCAGAAAGAAATTCAGGCACTAGACTGGAAAAATTCGGCAGATAAGCAAAGGTTAAAGGAACTGTACGGAAACCAGAGAAAAATTCTGCAGAAGCAGGGTTTTACAGAATACGGCTTTAAGGCGGACAGCAAGGATTATTACAAGCATTTTATAGAGAACATCGGATCGAGCGTTGCAACGCATGGTATTGCGCCTCAGGTTTGGAATGCCTTTGATAAAATGCTGTTTCAAAAAGACGGAAAGGTTGTCCATTTTAAGCGGTATGGCGATGTTCATTCGCTAAAAGGAGGCTCTGTTGCCCATAAAAGCGGCGGTACGGAAATCATGTTCCGCAAAACCTATATCGAGTGGAAGGGATTAAAACTGCCGCTGAAACTGTCGCCCAACAATGCCTATGAAGCGGAGATGCTCTCCTACCGTGTGAAATATGTTCGAATTTTGCGCACACGAGGAAAGACAAAAGATCGCTGGTATGCGCAGCTCTCCTTGGAAGGAAAACCGGCGGTAAAGTATGATTCAAATACCGGAAAGCCCGTGCATCCTGTCGGAAGGGGAGCGGTTGGACTCGATATCGGACCGCAAACGCTGGCATATGCTGCGGCAAATGAGGCAAACCTCGTAGAATTGGCAGATCAGGTACAAAATATCGAGCAAGAAAAGCGCAGACTCCAGAGAAAGCTGGATCGCAGCAGAAGAGCGACCAATCCGGACAATTACAATGAAAACGGCACAATCCGGCAAGGCGTCAAATTGACTCACAACAAATCCAAGCGGTATTGCAAATTGCAGAAGGAATTAAGCTGGATTCAGCATTGTCAGGCTGAAACCCGAAAACGGCAGCATATAGCGCTGGCAAACCATCTGCTTTCGCTCGGAGATTGCTTTTATGTCGAACCTATGGCATGGCCGTCGCTGACCCATCGGGCGAAAAAGACAGAGGTTTCCGAAAAAACGGGAAGGATTAAGCGGAAGAAGCGGTTCGGAAAGTCCGTAGCCAATAAAGCGCCGGCTTCACTGATTGGCATTTTGAGGCTGAAATGCATCTCTCTCGGGCTTACCGGAGTGGTGGAAGTTCCGATGCTGCTCAGAGCCAGTCAGTATAATCATCAGTCAAAAGATTATGCAAAGAAATCACTTTCCCAACGATGGAATGATATGCCGGATGGCAATCGAATCCAGCGCGATCTCTATTCAGCGTTTTTATTGCAGCATTACGATTCCCAATCAGAAAGCTTTGACCAGGAAACCCTTGAACGAGATTATCCGCAATTTGTGCGGCTTCATAACCAAACGATTCAACGATTGTCCGCACTGCCGAAGACCCCATCCAGCATGGGGATTCGGCGAAGCGTAAGCTAACAGACTTTTTCGGTGAGGTTCGCACCGAAAACCGGTCGATTGTCCGTCCGAGACTGTCGATAATGGCAATATAGATTGCCTTGACAGTAGAAGAGCATGGGAAAATAGTCAGCGCGGATGCTGCTTTTGCGGTATCTGAAAAGCTATCTACCAGCTCACAGCATATTGCGTGGATTTGTGGCATTGCATCTGTGCGATTTTGCTGATGCAATCCATGCGGGATGTGCTGAGGCAAAGCAGCATGTCGGCGGCTTGCTGCTTTGCGGCGCTTGATGCAATCCGTGCGGGATGTGCTGAGGCAAAGGAGTTCGCCGAACACGTCGTCCCGGTCGCGCCGCGATGCAATCCGTGCGGGATGTTCCGAAACGAACGGAAGGTCATTGTATTCAAACGATCATGCGCAGAACAATGAAGTAAATAGAAAAGAGAGCTACCCGATTCAACCCTAGAATCAGATAGCTCTCTTTTATGAATCATGAAAACGGTTGTCAAATCGTTGCCACAAGCGGGAACGACACTCGGAAAACGCAGCTATTGCGTCGCTTTTCGGAGGACGTATCTTATTCCCACTCGCTCACCAAGAAATTAACTTGACTAGAATTGTTTAATATAATCAAGAAAAATTATCGCTGATGCTTCTATTGTGTCTATTCGCTCATTTGCTGATTGGCGTTTTGCCGTATTGTTGCCACAGGCAAAATGGATCAGTTGCATCAGCTTGCCTCTATTGTACCACGATTACTGCGGTATTTCCAGAGTATCTTCAAGATTATGTATGGTGAACTAGATGCACATCACAAAAAGATTACCGAGAAAAATGCCGGAGAAAAGTCAAAATTAATGTTGACTGCACACATGTCACACGGCATATTGTGAAGATAAAAGATTCGGTATTTTGATAGCTTGTTTTAGATCGAATTGCTTTGCAATATCTTTTGTACAAGTATGTATATTCTTAGGAAACCGCTGATTAATCACAAATAATTCATCATAATTGATATGAAGCGCATTCGCCCTTTTATTGGGACGGAGCTGATCAAGGCCATGATCGGTATTCACTGCTGCGGGAAATCGGTCATGCTGGAACTGATTGAACGGGAACTCACAGAGTTCGGCATCAGCCCGACGCAGTTTGTCTCCATTAACTTTGAAGATATGAATTTGATACCCTAATTCTCTTTTTTATTCATCTTTTTCTTCCTGTTTTGGCCTGAAATTCTTGATTCTTGTATATTCAGTGCAAAGCACTTATACTGATCATGCAGAGGGGAAACGGACACACTCCATATACACCTGTCCCCCTTATTTTGAAACGAATCGAGCTTCTTCGTTCAAACAAAATCTCCTCTGCCTCCTTTTGAATTTTGAGCCGCAGCGCCTTGGAGTAAAAAATGCCTTTCGAGCCGTCGAAGGCGTTTTTTTCTGTCCTTTCGGGCTGCTTTTACAGGGAAAACCGCATCGTGCAAAAAACGAATCAAGTATGAATCATTTTTTGCATCATTATCAAAACGCGTCTTGTAAAAAAGATATAAAGAAATTGGAATGGTTTTATGGTATACTGTGAGTATCAAAACCGCCGCGGCGACGAATTGCGCGGATCGGTTCAATGTCAAAAAACCACAGTAGGAGGAAGAACTTCATGAAGCGTGCGAAGGAGCGCGATTCGTCGGAAACGGCGGCCATCAAAATCAATCGAAGAAAAGTCTGCCTGCTCATCATCGCCATCGGCATTAGCGTGCTGCTGCTGATTACCATGCTGGGCCTGCTTCATCTGGAAAAAAGCAATACTCGACGCTATCGAGAGGAAAACCATGCTCGCTTTGACGTGAACACGCAGGCTTTTCAGGAGGTGCTGGACAGCTCAGACGCGTGGATCGACAACCTGAAAACCTCAATCTATGCGTTACCCTATTTGGAAACGGCCAGCGCAGCGGATTTTCTGGCCGATTTAAAACAGCCCGGCGTGAAGCTGACCTTTGACGAAAGCCCTTTTCCAACCGATAAAAATGGAAATAAGCTGCTTGGCCGCCTGCAAGGGCTGATTATGGCCAGCTCGTCGTTTAGCGAAGGCGCAATTTATAATCCGCAGACGGGTGTGGCCATTGCCTGTATTTCGGATGGACATGTGTCAGCGCTGTGCACCGAGGCGGAGGAGCTTTGCGCCCTGCTTGGCATCTCGTCGCTCAACACAGAGGAAGGCGCGCTGACCGAGGGACGCGCCGCTGAACACGCCAACGCTGCGCTCTACCTGACGCGGGTGCTCGACGACGGGCTTGTGCTGCTCTGTGGCGTCACGCATGAAGCCTTGAACGATTCGCTGCTGGCGGATAACAGCGGGCGTTCTTATTTATTGAAGCAAATGGTCTGCGTTTTCCCGGATGGCGGTCTGCTGCTGCGCGACCCGTCGCGTTCCCTCGGCGCGCTCGGCCTTACGCAGGAGGAGCTGACGCGCGACGCATCCATCGAGGATATCGGCAATTACACGCTGATGAGGCATAGCCTGCCCGAATACGGCATCCAAACCGTCGCCATTCTGGCCGAAACAGGTGCAACCAGCGTCGTTTCTTCTGAGTGGATTTGGCTTCTACTGATCGTCACCGCGCTGTGGCTGCTCGTTATCACCGCCGTCGGCGTTTACATGCTCATCCGCGTGTTCCGCCCGCTTTCCAAAATCAGCAGCAGCATCGCCCCGGACGCCGAAACCACGGAGGACGATCTGCAAAGCATCGCCAATGCCATCCAGCGCTACAACCAGCAGCTGCTTTCCAATCAGGCGACCATTGAGGCTCAGCTTTCCCAGCTGCGCCGGGCGTATCTGGAGCAGCTCGCGCTGGGGCAGACGCCGCTGATCACCCCGGAACAGTCGGAACGGCTGGGCATCCCGAAACTGCTGGAAAAATACATGCTCATCGTGCTTTATCCCGATAACGGGCGCTGGATGCGGGAAAACGGCAGCGAGCAGGAAAATCTCTACCGCAAGCACATCATGGTCAACGCGGTCGAAGAATCCATCCGCACGCAGATGAAGGATGTGCAGGCGGAATTTCTGATGTGCCAGTTCGCCCTGCTCGTCGTCGTGCCGGTCAAGGACGAGAATGAAAACATGGCCAAGGCCGTGGAGCGCTGGACGATGGATTTGAGCGTGCAGCTTCAAAAGCGTTTCCGCTTCGGCGTCAGCCCGGTGCAGAGCGGCGCGGAGAGCCTGCATCCCGCTTATCGCAAGGTGATGCAGAGCGCGGCGCTGGTCGAAGAGAAGGAAAGCGGCCGCTCGCAGGATATTTGCCTGAACACGCTGATTCGTCAGAACCTGCATATGTCCGAACTGGTTTACATGGAGCACTACAACGGCGCGTTTGCCTGCTTTAAGGAGATGGCGGATACGTTGTACCAGCAGAAGAGCCGCCGTCTGCGCAACCAGCAGCTTTCCGGCCTGATGTCGCTGACGCTTTGCATGCTGATGGAGACGAGCAGCGAAAACAACGCTCTGCTTCAGGAGGCCGGTATCGACATCGGCGCGCTGACGCAGCCGGAGGACGACGAGGCCGAGCTGCTGGCCGAATGGGAAAAGGTGTTCGGCCTGCTGGAGGCGCATCAGGATAAGCGCATCCGCGGGCAGTACTCCGAGCAGTTCGCTTCCATTTATCAATACATGCATGCGCACTTCCGCGATTCCGGCCTGTCGCTGACCGCGCTGGCGGAGGAATTCGGCATGAGCGTTTCGACCCTTTCCCGCGAATTTCAAAAGAACCTCGGTCAGGGCTTTTTGGACAGCCTGCATCAAATGCGCATCGAGGAAGCGAAATACGCCATCGAGAACACGAACGCGTCCCTGAATGATATCGCCATTTCCGTGGGGTATACCAATACGCTGACCATGACCCGCGCGTTTAAAAAGTATCTGGGCTGCACGCCCGGCTCGTTCCGAAAAAAGGAAGATATTTCCTGATCGTTCATTTGAAAATCGCTTTTGTCAACAGTCTGCATCGGCGCACGGTCTTTCGGCCTGCGTCGTTTTTTTATGCCCGCAAAAATTGTTTGCCGCCCGAAACCGCCTTCACGTTTTTCAAACGGCCTTCTTCGCCGCCCGTTCCGCAGAAAACGCCTGCCGAAAAATGATACGTGCAGGCTTCAACTTTTTTCACGCCCCGTTTTTTCCTTTTATTTTCAGCTTTTTCCTTCCGCTCAATCCGCGCTGCGCGCCGCAAAACCTATCGCAAAATCTGCATTTTGGCACAATGTTGACAGCTTCGTTTTGTGCAAGGTATACTGCGGTCAAGCAAACGGCGTCGGACGAAACAACCGACAGCCCGATGGATGATCGGAAGGAGGACAGCTTAAAACGCTCAGGCGAAACCGTTCGTCTGGCAGACAATCAAAGCTTTGCCGCTCTCAGGGATGGCGGCAGGGCACGACCCATTTTGATTTGATTTTGTGAGAAAGGAAGAATCAAATGAGTAACATTTCCCGCAAGGATTTTCTCAAGGGCGCGGCGCTCTGCTCGATGGGCTTGGCCGCGACCAGTTTTCTGGGCGGCACCGCTTATGCTGAATCCGTTGAATCGTCGGCTTATCAAGGAGGTAGCAATATGAAGATCACCAAAGTCACCCCGATTCCCTGCGCGTCCCGCTGGATGCTCGTCAAGGTCGAAACCGACGCCGGCATCACCGGCTGGGGCGAGTGCGGCGCCTGGGCCTGGCAGACCGCCACCGCCGAGGCCGTCAACATTCTCGGCTCCCTCCTGATTGATCAGGATCCGTTCCGCATCGAACGTCTGTGGAACTCCATGACACGCACCCCGCACTTCCGCGGCATCATCGTTCAGGCTGCGGTTTCCGGCATCGACATCGCCCTGTGGGACATCAAGGGCAAGGCGCTAGGCGTCCCGGTCTATGAGCTGCTGGGCGGCGCAACCCGCGACAAGATCCGCGCCTACGAGACGACCTCCGGCAAGACTCCTGAGGAGGTTGCTCAAAACGTCAAGAAGCTCGTGGACGAGGGCTGGAACCACGTCCGCGTCCGTCCGCTGAGCAACAACGCGTCTGACACCACTGCCGCGATGTGCCGCAAGAACGCCGAAATGTTCAAGGCGATCCGCGAGGCTGCCGGCTGGGATGTCGATCTCTCCTTTGAGATTCACCGCCAGTGCACGCCGATTCAGGCCATCGAAATCGGCAAGGCCATTGAGCCGTACCGCATCCACTTCTTCGAGGATCCGTTCCTCGATATCCCCGAGGTTGCCCGCTACGTCACTGAGAAGTGCCCGGTGCCGGTTGCCAACGGCGAGCGCTGCTTCAACTTGTACGAGCTTTCCAACCTCGTGCAGAACACCGACGTCGCCTTCCTGCGTCCGGACATGTGTACCATCGGCGGCATCACGGCCGGCATGAAGGTAGCGCACTTCGCCGAAGCGCACAACGTCAACATCATCCCGCACAACCCGCTGGGCCCGATCTCCACGATCGCCGCGCTCCATATCGACCGCGTTGTGCCGAACTTCGAGGTGCAGGAGTGGCCGGGCACGTTCGGCGACTTCAACGCGATGATCAAGGGCGATTCCATCAAGGTCGAAAACGGCTACATCACCATGCCGGAGGGGCCGGGCCTTGGCATCGAGCTGGTGGACGACATCGCGGAGAAGTTCCCGTTCCAGGGCATGAAGCCGCGCTGGTCCTACCATGAGGACGGCTCCCCGATCGACCGTTAATCTTCTTTTCGCTCCATTTCATCCCCCCTAATTCCCCCTAAAACAAAATAGACAGCCGCGTCAGGTGACAGCAACCCGCCTGATGCGGCTTCTTTTGCGTCCGCGAAAAAGCACTCGATTTTTCCGGCGAATGTGCTATAATGTAAAGGAGTGAAAACGGTCAGTTCAAAAATCTTGACATTTGCAAAGGAGCAGCAGCGATGAACGGTGCTCAGAAACGGACAAAACACATCTGGAAGGGGCTAAGGGGCAAAAAATACCGCTACCTGACCGTCGCTATCCTCTGTGTCAGCCTGATTATGGCCGCCAGTATGTTGATGCTCTATCTGGGCGGGCAGAAGGACGAACGGCGCTATCAATCTGAAAGCTATGAAATGCTGGAGCAGAATACCACGGATTTCAACAAGATCTTCGGGCGGGCGGATGGCTTTGTTCGCAACCTAACAGCTTCGCTGGGCAGCCTCGACTGGTTCGCTTCGGCCAGTCAGGAGGAAATTGATGCCTGCTTCCCTGCATACATTGCTGACGCGGGTATTCAGTGGATTCGCGATGTGAAGAGCATCGACTCCCCGGTTGGGCGAGAGTTTTACAACCGCATCGGCGTTGTGCTCTCCAGCTCAGTGGATTTTGATAGGCTCATCCTTTACGCGCCCAACTCCGGCTTCGCCTTCGGCACGATCAGCGGCGGCGAATACTTCTTTCTCGCCCGAAACGAAAAAGAGCTCAAGCGCGTTTTTAACACGGATGTGCGCTGGCAGACCGCGCAGAGCGGCAGTCTTGTCTTTATTCCCGGCGCAACCGAGGAAGAGCACGAGCTGCTGTATATCGTCGAGCATCTGGAAAAGGGCGTGACGCTGCTGATCGGCATTTCCGATAAATCGCTGATGGAAACGCTGTTCGCTAACCGTGCGCATCGCTCCTATAAGCTGGAACAGATGGTCGTGCACCTGCCCAACGGCGGCCTCGGTTATCGGGATGAGCAGAAAAAGGTGACGTTTATCGGCCGAACGTGGGATGTGCTGACCAATCGGAATGAAGTTTTTGAAAGTAACACCTATTTGATGATGCGGTATCGTTCCGCGTCGCCCGCCTATACGCTCATCGCCATTCTAAGCCCGACGGGCACGGGCAGCGTTGTCAGCGCAACGCTGTTCATGCCGTTCGTCGTCATCAACGTGTTGTGGCTGCTGCTCGTTTCCTTCATCTGCGTCTATGTGCTGACGCATTTCAATCGCCCGATTGAGGAAATTCTGCACGAAATTGGCACGATGCAGGGCGGCGGCGAGAATCTTTCCGAGGTGGAACAGCTCGCCATGATCGAAACCGCTATCCACCAGTACAATCAGGATCTCAAAGCCGGTCAGGAGGACGTGGAGGAACAGCGCAGCCAGCTCAAGCGCATCTATCTGGGCAAGCTGGCGCTAGATCAGAATACCTATCTCTCCGATCAGCAGCTCGAAACGCTGCATATCCCGCAGCTCCTTGCGCGCTACATGCTCATCGTCCTTTACCCGGATAACGGCAGATGGACGCACGCCGAGGAGGGCAGTGAACAGGAGCAGGCGTATCAGCGCCATATCACCATCCTCTCCGTGCAGGAGGCCATGCGCAGCAACATGCTGCTGAGCGGCGCGGAATACCTGACCTGCCACACGCGGCTGCTGATTGTCGTTCCCGTCGATGAAAACACGGACGAGCAGCAGCTCCACGATAAGGCCGTATCCAGCGCCAAGAGCATCGGCGCGAATCTGGGCATGCGGCTTCAGGTCGGTTTCAGCAAGGTATACAGCGACCGCTCCACGTTCAGCCGCGCCTACCGCGAGGCACTGAAAAGGGTGACGCTCGTGGAGGGAGGGGAAAACCAGCCGACGGGCGAGGTTAATTTCAGCGAGCTGCTCAAAAAGAACATGCGCATCGCCGATTTGATTTACATCGAGCATTACAGCGGCGCGTTCGAGGCGTTCAAAGAGATCGTTCACGAAATCTTCCGCCAGCCCAGCGGCAGCATGCGTACCCAGCAGCTCCAGAGCTTCCAGACGCTGATGGTCTGCATGCTCACCGAAACCAACGATGTGAACGCCCGGTTGCTGGAACAGATGGATGCGGAACTGGATAAAATGATGCAGTCCGAAAACGAGGAATATGTGCTGGAATGCTGGAACGTCATCTATAAGCGGCTCGAAGAAAACAAGAGCCACAAGAAAATCAGCCAGTATACCGAGCAGTTCGCCGCCGTCTATCAGTACATGATTACGCATTTCCACGACCCGGCGCTGTCGCTTTCCATGCTCTCCGCCGAATTCGGCATGAGCATGTCCACTCTCTCGCGTGAATTTCAGAAAAACCTCGGCAAAGGCTTTCTGGAAACGCTGCATCAGATGCGTATCGAGGAGGCGCGCGCCGAAATCGAAAATACCGAACTTTCGCTCAACCAGATTGCCGAGGCTGTGGGCTACACCAACGTGCTGACGATGACGCGTGCCTTCAAAAAATACTACGGGCAGACACCCGGCTCTTTCCGAAAGATGCTGGAAAACACAAACGAATGAGCTTCCTCGCCGACGGGTCGAAAAGACCCGCCGGTTTTTTTGATGCTTGCGGTAAAAAATCGGAAAAATGCTCGAAAAAATTGATGCCGGCCGTGAAAATGCAAAGAATATATAGAAAAATGCGCAGGAAAAACTGCTGTGCTCCCGATTCTTGACGCGGCTTTTACGGGCGGCTATAATGCAATCAAACTTCGAGCGGCGGGAACGACAAACGCCGACACGAGGAAAAAAGAATGGAGGATACACCCATGAAAAAAGGAATCTTTGCTCTTGCTATGAGCGCCGCCCTGATGCTGGCTGGTACATCCGCGCTGGCTGACTACACCTTCACCGTTCATCACAGCGGTTCCACGAGCCATCCTTATCAGAAAGGATCCGAGTACTTCAACGAGAAGCTGACCGAGTATTCGAACGGCACCATGAATTTGGATATCTATCCGTCCAACCAGCTGGCTGCTGGTTCCAAGGCCGTGGAGGGCACTGCGCTGGGCACCATCGATATCTTTATTGAAAATCCGATGAGTGTCTGCAACGTCGTGCCCAGCTTTGAGGCGATGAATATGCCGTATCTGTTCGATACCGCTGAGCAGGCATTTGCCATGGTAGACAGCGATGAATGCAAGGTTTTCGCCGATGATTGCGAAAAGAATGGCATCAAGCTGTTGGGGTACTGGTATAACGGCTGGCGCAATGTTTCCAACAGCAAGCGCCCGATCGAAAAGGTAGAGGATCTGAAAGGGCTGACCATCCGCATTGCCGAGAGTCAGGTTTTTGCTGATATGATGGAAGCGCTGGGAATGCAGCCGGTTCCGCTGGCCAACTCCGAAATCTTCACTGCGCTTCAGATGGGTACGGTGGATGGACAGGAAAACCCGCAGAATAACTACATCAACAACAAGTATTTCGAGGTTAACCGCTACTTCTCCATGACTCGTCATGTGTTCAGCGTCGAGCCGGTCGGCATGAACCTGGATCTGTGGAATATGCTCACCGAAGATGAGCAGGCGACCCTGATGAAGGCATTTGATGATGCGACTGTCTATCAGCGTCAACTGGCGCAGGAAACCGAGGAGAATCAGCTCAAGCAGGTGCTGGCCGATGGTGCGGACATCGTCGTGACCTATATCGACGACCTGACTCCGTTCCAGGAGGCAGTGGCCGGTGTATACGACAAATATAAGCAGACCGATCTGAAGCCTTACATCGAGGCACTCGAAGCTGCCAAGGCGAAGGTCGGCGAATAAAACTATGACTGCATCGGGTCGGGCACAAAACCCGACCCGATTTCTTCTTCTCAAAACAATTTCAGGAGGTGCCTCAAAGCGATGAAAACCATCGAAAAATGCTTTAAGGTTCTGGATAAAATTTCCTTTATCCTTTCTGCCTTGTGCGTTGGCGGTATGTTGATTTGCGTTTTTCTTCAGGTTGTCGCTCGAATTTTCCAATTCTCCATCAACTGGACAACCGAAATGAGCCAATATTTCTTCCTTTGGTCTACGACGTTTGCCAGCTATGTTGCTGCTCGCCGCGGCAAGCTCATCGGCGTTGAATTGGTTCAGAAAAAATTCCCGTGGCCGGTACAGCGTGTGTTGCGCTTTGCTGCCTATGGTGCAGCTGCATGGTTCTATATTCTGGTGGATTATTACTGTGCGATTCAGCTTCCCAAACTGATGGTGCAGACCACTCCAGTGCTCAAGTGGTCGATGGGCATGATCTATATCATTATGATGATCGGTCTGGGACTTTTGAGTCTGTATTTTGTCTATGTTGCCGTTTGCAGCCTGTTTGAGAAAAAGGCTGTAAAACCCGCTGTGTCCAAGACAGCGGAACAGATTGCGGAGGAGGTTGAATAAATGGTCGGTTGGTTGTTTGGTTCCTTTGTTGTGCTGTTGTTAATCGGTACCCCGATTGCCGCAAGCCTCGGTCTCGCAGCTGTTATCACCATCGTGATGAGCGGCATGCGCGTCAACATGGTGGTCGTCGGCCAGACGATGTTTGCCGGCATGACCTCCTATCAGCTGATGGCGATTCCGCTGTTCATCCTCTGCGGTAACCTGATGTGCGACGGCGGCCTGAGCAAGAAACTCGTCGATTTCATCAACCTGTTCTGCCGCAAATCTAAGGGCGCGCTCGCCTATGTGACGATTCTCGCCAGCGCGTTCTTCGCGGCGATTTCCGGTTCTTCCCCGGCGACGACCGCAGCTATCGGCGGCATCATGGCGCCGGAAATGCAGAAGAATGGCTATGACGAGGATTTCAGCCTTGCCACCGCCGCCGCGGCCGGTACGCTGGGGCAGATCATCCCGCCGAGCGTCGGCATGGTTTCTTACGCTGTTCTGGCTGAGGTTTCTGTCGGCACGCTGTTCCTGACCGGCTTCGGTCCAGGCATTTTGATGGCTATTTTCATGCTCATTTACGCCTACATCTACGTCAAGAAGAATCCCAACATCAAGATGAACGGCCAGAAGGTGACCGCGAAGGAAGCCGCGACCGTATTCCTCCAGAGCATCTGGGCGCTGGTCATGCCGGTCATCATTCTGGGCGGCATTTACAGCGGCATCTTTACCCCGACCGAGAGCGGCGCGATTGCGTCCGTGTACGGCCTGATCTGCGGCCGCTATATCTATAAGACCCTCGAGTGGAAGAACTTGCCGAAGATTCTGGTCAACACCGCCGTCGGTGCGGGCACCATCATGCTCATCCTCGGCAGCGTGCAGACGTTCAGCGTCGTGCTGACCCGCGGCCATATCCCACAGATTCTCTCCGAGGCGCTGCTGAGCGTGACCACCAACAAGTATATCTTGCTGCTGATGTTCAACATTCTGCTGCTGATCGCGGGCATGTTCCTCAATGCGGTGTCCGCTATCGCGCTGTTTACTCCAATCCTGCTACCGATCATGACCAGCGTCGGCGTCAACCCGTACCTGATGGGCATCGTCATGATCGTGAACCTCGGCATCGGCATGATCACGCCGCCTGTTGGCAACTGCCTGTATGTCGCCTGCGGCATGAGCAAGCGGCTCAGTTTCGAGCAGATTTCCAAGGCGTGTATCCCGTATATCGTCATGCTGATGATTGCGCTGCTGCTGATTACCTATGTCGAACCGATTTCGATGGGACTGATCTGGTTGACCAGCGCAAGCGCGATTTAAGTTTTCAGTAATTCAATCAGCTTGGTTTAGCTCGATTGCACTTTGGCCACATCTGCAAGACTTTATGGTCATGCAGATGCGGTTCATTTTTATATTATTTTCTATAGCTAGCACGATCTTCTTCATCAAATCGTATTTTTTGAAATTCGAAAAAATCAGAATCAGAGTATTGCAGCATGTGAATGCACCTCTTTAATATTGTTATTAAAACATACTAATCTGCACAGAAATGAGATTTTCAGATTCAGATGGGGTATCATCTGAAGGCGAATCTGCGTTCTGCATTTCTTCAGCATTTTCTATGTTAAGATAGGTTTTTACCCGCAAGCGATCTTCTTCGGTAGGAATAAGTCCAGCCATCTTTTTGAGCTTCAAATCGCCGGGCTTAATCTTCTGAAAGTGTTTGGGATTCCGAGTGCAAATCCATCGCGGCTCTTTCTTCATCTCAAATTTGAAGGCAGCACCACACTTGCTGCATCTAAATTCTCCGTTTGTGGGATAGACCTGTGCCGAACTTCGGGTATATCCACATTTTTCATTGGAGCACTTCCAGTAGATGCCACCCTTTCCGCCTTCTTGAATCACCATCTCACACCCACAGCAAGGACATGATTGTTCATTTACACGTTCTGCTGCGCCACAGATCGGATCAATGTCAAACATTTGTTCATAATTGGCAACGATAGTCTGATCGGCATGACGCTCCATGACTTCGCCAGTTTCACCTGTAAAGCTTAGTGCGTTTAGCGAACCTGTCCAAATGGCGGCACTATCCACGAAAATAAGTTTTTCGTGCATTTTTTTCTTATGGATAACGGTCACACCAATTTCCTTTAATTGTTTTTCACATAGGCAATACGTTGGCAATTCACGTTTCCCGCGGTCAGAATGGGCTTTGGTAATAACAATAATTTGCTTGCCTGCATGAATTGCATCGGCAAAGAAACCCAGAAGCCTGCTTATACGGCTTGTCGTCATAAATGCAGAGTAAATGATGAGCCGTTTCTTGAAATGCTTTACATCAGACAGAAAATAGTTGTCAAACACTTCTCCTTGACAGACCAGATGTTTTCCAGTGATTTCGTTTTCGGTGGTAATGGCAGAAGCCTTGCTGAATGCCAAATTGGGCAGCATACGCTTGGCATCTTCCTTGGGTAAGCATTTTTTATGAAGAAGATATTCCAGAAGTTCTCCCAGCGCGTTGCCCTTGGCTCTTTTTTCGCAATAGGAAAAATTACCTACCATGAAAAGCTGAAACTTAGCTCTGGTAACTGCAACATTGAACATTCTCCGCAAGTTGTCATTGATTGCTTTGCAAACTTCATCGGAAGAACTGTCTGGAATGAAAAGATTGGCTTTCCAGTGGGGTTCATCCACCACTAAATCAAAGATAACAATATCTGCTTCACTGCCTTGAAAGGAGTGAATTGTACCAGCTTTTACGAGAAAATGATTTGGATTCAGCCCACGATTTTTGTATTCAAGTTCAATTAACTTGTTAATCAACATGACGTGAGGCTTGTAAGGGGCGACAATCAGAACGGAGGCATTCTGTTCAATGTTTTCATTTTCGCTTAAATGATTGAGCTTTTTATCAAGGAGTTTGAACGCCAAATCCACATCCACGACAGCAGAAAAGCAATTAAGCCGACTGTTGCTGCGACCTTGAGGAATACCAGTTACCCATGCGTGGAGACTTTCGGTATCAATGAGATGAATGGGATATTTTGAACGTTTTCCGATATACCACTGATAAAAGGCGTCACGTTCGATGCAACGCCGACTTGCACCATCATCAGATTTTAGACCGCCATATTCGCCATAGTACATGTTTGCAATGTCTGCAATGGCAGCTTCCATACGAAATTGATTATTCAGCATGACAAAATTTGATGGACAGGTGGATCTGTCTTTTGCGCGAGTCTGCATGCCACTGTGATAGAAAATGTCCTGACCGAGCCACTTTTGTGCCATCGGTGTATTTGCCATGACGATAGGGGGTAATTGCAGAAAATCACCGACAATCACCAGACACTTCTTTGCCAGGTAACTGGCACACCACAGAGCAGGAATGGAAGCCATTGAAGCTTCATCCAGAATTACTGTATCGAACTTTCGCTCGCGCAGTATATCGCTCAAGTAGGTTTTCGCCAAGGTTGCACCAACAATCTTAGCGTTCATAATAGCTTGCTTTTCCAGCTCCTGCATCTTCTGCGTGATGGTGGTTAGTTCAGCTTGAATATGCTGGATTTCTTTTTTCAAATGGTTGATTTCACGACTGATAGCGTCAATATCTGGAGCATCTGCAAGCTCTCGCTGAATGATTCCTTTTTGCTCGATCAACAAATGATACGAAACATGATTATTAGAACAGGGGGGAAGCGTGTAAAATGAACCGAATAGCGTTGCTTCATGGATGAATAAATTAGAACATTGCTGTACTTCTGCATCCAGTTCGGTATTCTTCGCAGTCAGTGATTGTTGGAAGTTTTGCAACTTTTGTTTTAAATTGTTTATGGATTCATATGAGGATTCTGCCCGACTGATTTGTAGTTTCAAATCCGCAATTTCTTTTACCAAAGATTCCTTTTTTGTTGAGAGGATTATCAACTGCATATCCAGTGTTTTCGATTTTTGTGTCAGACTTTCAAACTCTAATTCCCAATAGCTGCTGCTTTGTGTTGGAGCAAGAGCTTGCATTTCCGCTTGAATGGTTTTCAATTCATCAAGTTGTTTTTGATAACTGTTAAGTAGATTCTGTGTTTGACGGAGCTGTTCATTCAGTTTGTCCTGATTCGACTTTTCACTGGCTATTGTATCCTGAGCCTGCTGTAAAGTATTCTTTGAAACAAACAGTTTGGCTAGTGCGTTCTTTTTTGCATAATCAGAAAGAACGTGCTGCGCAGCATCTTGTTTTTCCTGACTGGATTTCGTTTCTGCCTGTAAATTGGCTATTTTTTCCTTTGTAGCGTTGATTTCACTGTTCAGGAAAGGCGCAGTCAAACATTTAGATTCTTGTTCTCTCAATACGGCATATCGGGTGTGCTTTCTGAGTTCACTTTCTGCTTCCTGTAATTCATTACTGACTTTCTGCTTTTCTTGATTAAGTTTAGCATGGATGAGAAAAGTTTGCTGAAATTCTTCCTTTTTAGATTGTAAAGATAGCGTCAAGCTTTCATATTGTGCATGTTCAGGATGAGCGGACATCTCTTTCTCTATGGAAGCATTCAGCATTGCAATCCGTTCGGTGATTTGTTGAACAGTGTCTGATAAAGCGTCAATTTTTTCAAGCACGATCTCAATCGTGCTCAGTTTATTCTCTTGAAGCCATTTGTGTTTTGCAGTCAAGACGGCATATTTTTCCAGTACAACCTCATTGTCGTGCTGCTTTTGTTCTAAGGCTTGCTTTTTTGCGGTCAGATCGCGTCCTAATTCATCTACATGAGAAGCGATTTTTGCTCTATCGGGAACGTCGGAACCGGGAGCGCCGATGCGAAGAATGGGGTAGGGTTCATTCGGATGATCTCCATATGCCTTAGCGGCTTTCTTAATTGCGCCATCGACAGCAGTGTTGGTATGAGAAACGACCAGTACAGTGCGGTTGTGCTGGTAAAGCTGCTCAATAATCTGTCCAATCACAGTTGTCTTTCCTGTGCCGGGTGGTCCCCAGATATAAGTGATGTCCTCCGTCAATGCAGTCCTGATTGCGCGCTGCTGACTTTCTGTATTGGAACTATCCAGCACCAGATCGCTTAGATCATATATTTTTTGAGATGTATAAACATGTCCGTCTGTCATGAACATCCGGTTGCCCGCGGGATTGTCCGTATGTGCATTCTCTTCGATACACTTGATAAGGCGTTCCATCAGAACTGTGGAGCCGTTTTCCAGCGTTGCCTTTCCAAGGGTATCCGGTAGTGCTATTTTTGAAGACAACATGAGTGAATTATCTTCAAAACTAATGACGGTTACATCGAATTGTTCATTACCAATTTTTAATTTGCAAGGAGTATCAGCAGGAAGATTAGGTAGGTATTCCACATCGAAACGATACCAGTATTCCCCGTTACGCCCTTCCATTTTCTGACCATTGTTTAGGAGTGTAGATGAAGCACCGCTTTTCTTTACTTCATCAATTTCTTCTTCTAATGCTTGGCGAAACTCACTTAAACGTCCATTTAGCGGTATTTTTTCAGGACGCATATTGCTCTCTTTGGGCTTCATATAAACAGTCACGCTTTCAGTCGATGATTTTATGCAGAAAAACATACACTTTAGAATATATTATAATGGGTTTTACAAGTGATGACAATACTGATGTGACGGGAAATGCGATTGCTTCAATATAGTGTTGGTATGAAAAATGGGGCTTTCCTTTGCGGAAAGCCCCATCAACTGGCTGACCACTATCCATTACCCGTGGTCAAGATGTCTCTTGGTATCGATCCCCAAGCGGATGCAGGTGTCAGTTCATGACCTAATAATCCGTCGCTGAAGCGTCTCTCGATCCCGGTGATTCTGCCGGATTTCGCTGGCGTGCTGCTTGTTGTATTCGTGCTCGTATTCGTACAACGGGCGCGTCATGGGGCGCATGACGCCGGACTTGCGTTCGCCGGACGAGGCGATAACCGCCGTGTACAGGCTGAGCTGCTCGGTATATCCCGGCGTACCTTCCACCTGATATTTTCCTTGCAGGCAGATGGACAGTACGCCGAGGCCGATCACGCTTGCCATATCGGGCGAAGTCTGGCTGTGCTCTGCAACGGCTGCGGCATAGCTGCGCAGCGTTTCGGGCAGCGCATCCAGCGGGAATGCAGGAAGGTCGCTCCACTGAGGGGTGAGCGGCCTGATCGGTATGAAACGGGAAATCGGCTTGGACGCAACTTCCTGCTTGACGGGAATCGCATCGGCTTTGATCGGTTTGACATCGGGCTTTTTTGGTGGCGTGTACGTCTCTCTGCATTGGCCGATGGCACGCTGGATTGTGCTTTCGCCGTAAGTGATGCCCGCACGGGCGCTGTCCCACTTTTCGCGCATCAGGCCGGACTGTCGGAACAGGCTGTCCATTTGCACGGGGTTGCGGCCTGTCCAGAAAGCAAGGCGCATGCACAGCGCTAGATCGGCTTCGGAATGGGAGGGATAACCAACCGTGCTGCCTTCCCAGAGAGCCTTGAACGCGCTACCGTTGGCTGCGGAAAGCGCTTTTTTGACGATTTCATCGTCACTGAGAATCGTGAAATCCGAATTTGTTGCATTTATTGCATTTCTTGCATACGTCTCGGATTTCAAATGTACGGGGGTTCGGCGCATAAACCGATCCAGTACGATGCTCAGTTCACGGCTTCTGTCACCAAATTCGTCGGCAGACACGCTCTGCCCAGTGACGGTCACATACTTGTTCGTAGCCCCTGCGACATAGACTTCGATGCCTAGCGAGCGGTTCATGATGTAGAAGGCTTCCGTATCGTAGACGAAGCCGGGAGCCGCGAACAGGATATGCACGCTCGTTCCGCTGGGGCTGACTTCCGTGTAGCTGTGCATGAGCTGGATCATCTCCAGCGCCGTTTCCGTGTACTGACCATCGCAGATGCAATGGTCAATGTCAATGGCACACAGACCGCCAAAGATGCCGATACCAAGCCCGTCATAGCCCTTGGCCCGAACGGCTTCGTCGTAGGAAGCAAAGCTGCCGGGAGCGTTGCTCTTTGCACGCTCGCCGGTGATGGGATTGTAAGGGACTTTCGTTCTCTGATTGCCGCGCTGTTCGTACCGCCAGCAGCAGAAGCGGCCAGAGGATTGAACGGAAGCGGGAAGGGAAGAAAGGCTGAAGGGCCTTTCTTCCTTTCCGTAAAATGCCGTATTGTCGTGTGAATTGTTGTATGGTATAATGGCTTCGGGTTTTATGGAGGACTGCTCTTCATCTGCGCCAACAGATGGGATAAGAGCGGCCCTTTTTTCATTTCTCCAAATTTCGCTCAAATGGTGTCACTTCCTTTCATGCCGTCCATCACGGTGGCAATCATGGAGATCACGGCGAGCAAATCTGCATCCACTTGATTTCCGGCTTCGATTTTTCTGAGTTGTTCCAGCACTTCTGCGGGTTCGTCTCGCAGCGCTTTGTAAACTCTGGGGTTTCCGTTCACGGTGATTGGCCGTTCCAGCATCCTGCTGGTGATGTAGTCCTGTTTTGTCAGACCCGACAGATGGACGTATCGTTCCAGCAGTTTGTTTTCCTCCGGGGAGATACGGAAGGCGATGGTCTTGTTTCGCCAGCGTCCCCGCAGGTCAAGACGCTTTCGTGTCATGAGATTCCTCCTTTGTTTCGGTTCGGAACATATCCAGCTTCTCGGCCATTTCCGTCTGGCGGGAGGGGAGCATATGCCCATACATACAGGTTATATCGACGGTTTCGTGTCCCACGCGCGCGGCAATGGCGGTGAGCGGGAAACCCATGTCGATCAAAAGGGAGATGTGCGAGTGCCGCAGATCATGGATGCGGATTCGCTTTACACCAGCAGCTTTCGAACCGCGTTGCATTTCGCTGGTCAGGAAGTATTTGGTGAAGGGAAAGATTCGCTCGTCAGGTTCCGGCTTGTAGAGCGATTGGATGTAATCCCGCATTTTGTCGCAGACGTTCTGCGGCATCTGAACGGTTCGATTGCTCTTTTCCGTCTTGGGCGTCGTGATGACGTCCTTACGATTCAAGCGGGTATACGTCTTGCTGACGGACACGGTTCCCTTCTCAAAATCGAAGTCGGAAGGGGTCAGCGCCAACAGCTCGCCCTCACGGAGTCCGCACCAGTACAGCATTTCAAATGCGTAGTACGCGAGGGGCTTGTCCATAATCGCCTCTGAGAATTTTTCGTATTCTTCCCGCGTCCAGAACAGCATTTCACGGCTTTTCTTCGTTCCCATATGACCCGCTTTCTTTACCGGATTTGCTGGTAATCCGTAGTATTTGACCGCGTGATTGAACAGGCAGGAGAGCTGACTGCTGACTGATCTGAGGTACACAGGCGAGAACGGTTTCCCGTTTTCATCCGTGTGTGTCGTTAGCTCATTCTGCCAGCGGAGAATGTCCTGAGACTTGATCTCAGACAGCTTCCGCTTGCCAAAGTAGGGGAGAAACTTAGTACGGATGACGTGCTCCTTGGTATGCCAAGTATTTTCCTTGAGCCGGGGTTTCATATCCTCCGTGTAGCGCTCGACGAACGAGGCGAACGTCATATCCGTATTGCCATTCAAACGGTCGAGCGTTTCTTTCTCCCATTTGACGGCGTCGCGCTTATTCTTGAAGCCGCGCTTTTGGCACTGCTTCATCTTGCCTGTCCAATCGACGTAGCGATAGACGACGCGCCAAGTGTTGTACTTCTTGTCCTTGTATACCGACATCAATGAACCTCCTTCGGCGGCAGACCTCCATAACAGGTCTTTTCAATAAAATAGTTTCGGTTGACGCGCCCACACAGGGTTGTGAAGCCTTGGGCTTCCAGCTCCTTGTTGAGCTTTCGGATCGTTTTGTAAGCGGTGGACACGGAGCAGCCAAGCATTTCGGCGACTTCCTTCGGGGTGAAATAGGTTTTTTCCATGGCTTTGAGCCTCCATTGATGAATTTTCATCTAACTAAAACGTTAAAGTTTAAGTTAATCAAACATATTATAAGGGAGATGCGAATAGTTGTCAACAGCTCTCCTGTATTTTAATTTAATTTTTTTGTTTAAGTTATCTTGACGAGAAAGGAATCATCCCTTATACTGTGTGCATCAGGAAATGACAAGGGGATGTAAGGGGTATGGCAGTCGGTGAGCGCATCTATCACTTTCGGTTAAAGCGGAACCTGACGCAAAAGGAATTGGGGCAGGCAGTTGGATTCCCGGAGAAAAGCGCGGATATTCGGATTGCACAGTATGAATCGGGTGACCGCGTACCGAGGGCGGATGTCATCAAATCGCTGGCCTATGCGCTTGGTGTGTCGCCGCACGCACTGGATGTGCCGGATATTGATTCCTTTGTCGGATTGATGCATACGCTGTTTGCCTTGGAGGATATGTACGGCTTGGGCTTGTACAAAGGTGAGGACGATTTACCTGTTCTGTCGCTGCATCCGTCTGAGAGCAGCAATCCAGTCGCCGCACGAGAATTCAGTACCTATTTGGACGCATGGCTGGATCAGGCTGAGAAATTCAGAAACGGCGAAATCACCAGAGAGGAATACGACAAGTGGCGGTATGAATTCCCGAAGCATGACACCAGCAGGCGCTGGGTTCAGATTCCGTCGATCCTTGATTTGCTGTTCAATGACCAGACGCCCGTGAAACCACAGCGTCCTGTGCGACAGAGGGCAAAGCGAAAAAAGGACGATACAAAAGGCAACGAAGGAGAATAGAATACGAAAAAGAGAGCTAACCAACAATTCCTGTCAGTTAGCTCTCTTTTCTATGCAATGATGGGAAAATGTTGCCACAGCGTTGCCGCAACGACTTTTGAACCTTGATTTTTCTTTGTATTGTTAGAAAAATCGGAGGGCGCATGATAAGGTACAATAAATTGCGCAAAAAGAAAAAGACATAGTTTACAAACTCTGGTAGAATGAAAGTTGCTACACACCATTCAAAAAGGAGAGTAAACTATGTCCGAGAAGATTGTACACCTGAACGAGGAAGTAATCAAGGGGCAGCTGAAAGAACTTGTGAGGGGAAGCGTCGAAGAAACGCTAAATGGCCTGCTGGAAGCAGAAGCGGAGAAGCTGACACAAGCTGGACGTTATGAACGCAGCGAACAACGGCAAGGTTATCGGAGCGGTCACTACAATCGAAATCTCATGACAACCGCCGGGGAGGTTAAGCTCCATGTGCCGCGGCTCAAGGGAGTTACCTTTGAAACAGCGATTATTGAGCGTTATCGTCGGCGGGAATCCAGCGTAGAAGAAGCACTCATGGAGATGTATCTGGCAGGTGTGTCGGTGCGCCGCGTAGAAGATATCACGGAAGCGCTATGGGGCTGCAAGGTTTCTTCTTCAACGATCAGCGAACTGAACAAGAAGGCATACGAACACATCGAACAGTGGAGAAACCGACCACTTGAGGGTGGAAAGTATCCCTATGTGTATGTGGATGGCATTTATCTGAAACGGAACTGGGGCGGCGAATATGAGAATGTAGCCATTCTTGTGGCCATTGCAGTTAATGAAGACGGATACCGTGAGGTTCTGGGGGCAGCCGAAGGGATGAAGGAAGATAAGGAAAGCTGGAAGGAGTTTTTTCAATGGCTGCGCAACCGCGGATTGAAGGGTATCAAGCTCATTGTTGGCGACAAGTGCCTCGGCATGCTCGAAGCAGCCGGTGAAGTCTTCCCGGAATCCAGGTATCAGCGCTGTGTCGTTCACTTTTATCGCAATGTGTTTTCTACGGTACCGAGGGCAAAGAT
>OLPV01000640.1_pt1 | contig 28764 bp, 25 predicted proteins | sample 1671961 | NCBI WGS metagenome assembly OLPV01 (sample SAMEA3136630, study PRJEB25190) | human gut metagenome | biome: human gut; feature: human-associated habitat; material: faeces | place: Austria | collected 2013
TGTTAAGCACGCCGCCAGCGTTCATCCTGAGCCAGGATCAAACTCTCCGTTTAAACAAACAAGATATATAAGATATCTTGTATTAGAGTTTGATGTATCTGGTTTGTATCAATTGATCCAGAGCCTTTTTGATTAGGTTAGATCCATTGACGGGATCATCTATATCTGACTTATTCTTACTTTAGTAAAGTATTCACAGTATCCAGTTGTGAAGGTTCTTGTATCGAGTTTTGAAGTAATTTCAAAACTCTGTTGCGCTTGCGTCAGTGCCGCTCGCGCAAGGAGATACTTTACTCTCCTGCCTACCCCGTGTCAACAACTTTTTTTAAAAATTTGGAAAATAGTTCGCTGATTTAGTGCCCAACCTGAATCTGAACTGCGATTATGCTTCATAGCAGGATCAAAAATTCTCCTGCTTGCCTGATCTCACTGGCTCTATATCGACCAAGGATACATATGTACATCCCTTGGTTATTTATAGAACCTGCAGTGTTTAACCTCTACATCAAGCTCTTCTTGAATACCTTTCAAGCTCAACCGAGTCAGCCTTGCTAATCCCCTATAAAAATCATGGGAGCTTTTGGCTTCCACTCGCTCCAGAAAGTGCCCCGACCATGTCAGTAAATGATCGCGCAAGAACTCCTTAAGTATCGCGCGCTCATGCTGAGCAATATAGGACATAGTCAAGAGCATGGTCCCAATGTGATCTTCAGGATCATCTGAGTTTCCCTTCTGGATTCCAATACCATGGTGAGCTAGCCAATCCCTTAGCTCCATAGTGCTTGCTCCGAAGATGACCTGATCCTTGTCCAAATACACTGATCCCCATGGAGGAGCCGCCTTGGCCTGCGGACCAACGAAGAGTCTTCGGTATTCCCAATAGAGGCCTTCGTCAACATATCCAGCTGCAAGCCCTCTCTGCATCTGCGCAATACAGCTCTTCGCTTCTTCTGTCTCGACGAAAGGCCACTCGATCGCAGCCTCTGCGGGATCCATGTTCGCAAAGGCATTAAAAAGAGGTTCAAGGCATTCGGCATTGATCCTGGGATCATACCTATAGAACGGTGCAAGCGATTCACCTATGAATGCAATCTGATCAGCTTGAAAATCGCTGATTTCGTCGACCTCGGAAATCATGGAACCCCTCCTTCAGCTCACTTAATGTATAAGCACTATATATAAGTACTGCATTACACAAAGGGCACGAAACGATTCGTGCCCTTTGCTTATTGATCTTTCCCGTCCTGCACACAGTGCTAACGAATCTTGCAAAACAACTGCCTACAAGGCAATGCCGATCTGCAATCCATAGAAGCAAAGGCGAGCCAGAAATATCGCCACGATAACCAAGATCACAGCGATGCCGCACATAAGCGGTGATGGATAGAGCTTGATGGTAAAGAAGCCAATACCATAGGCGATGACCGCCAAGATAATAAACCCGACAAAGGCAGGGATCAAACTACCCGACAGCGCTGCTACATTGAAGAACACACTCGGCGTTCCCGACGCCATCACAAAAAAGACGATCACGCCAACGAGAGCCACAAGCGCGCCAAGAGTAAACGCCCCAAAGACCCGCTTTTCCTCGACGTCGCTCAGCGTAAGATTGCCTTTGGTAGCCAACGCCAAAACGAACACACCAAGCAAACTGCCGCCGAACAGGAAGAAACCGAGCATCATGATCGGTGAAAGCGGCGTGTTCCAAGAAACGATCGTATAGAGCATGTAAGCCATGCCTACGAACAATGCGAACACCGCACCCAGAACGGCAACGATCACAGAGAAGATCTTACGGGATTCGAAGCTGAGCTTGCCCATCAAGGCTGCGATCCAATAGATGACCGCGACGACGCAGAAAAGACCGAAGGCGGTGATCTCATTGGCAAGTGGGGTAACCCCTATGGTAGACAGTACATTAAGAGCATTGAAGGGGTTCGCCAGATGAGCGAACGACGCGATCAGTCCGACCAAGCAGAACAGCAAAGGCACGATCGTAATAGCATCGATCCGCTTATATTCTTCGGCCGAAAACTTTTTGGATAGAAAGACAATTGCAAGCGTCACAAACGCACCGGCACCCATAGGGGCAAGCGTCGTGAAAATAGCAAGAGGTAATTCATGCAGAGCCATATCCATGGTCTATTCCACCTCCTGTGTATTGGTGACTTTTCCGGTCAGGTCAGCTGGTTCAAGTGCCGCAGGACACTTCTTGATAATGATATTGGGATGAGTGATGGAAGGATCGGGCATAGGAGCAATACCGGCCACACCTTCATACTTTTCCTTCAGCTCATCGATCGGACCGAAGTCGAGAGCACGCAAAGGACAAGCGTCCACGCAAATAGGGTTCTTCCCTTCAGCAACGCGGCTCGCACAACCGTCGCATTTAACCGAATGACCGACTTCGCGATCTACACGAGGGACATTGTACGGGCAGTTCATCACACAATAGCCACAGCCAATGCACTTGGTAGCGTCAACGAGAACAAGACCTGTATCAGGATCTTTATGCATTGCTCCAGTAGGACATACGGCAACGCAAGCAGGATCATCACAATGTTGACATCCTAAGGAAACGTGGTACATGAAGCAATCAGTAGAATATGTACCGTCCTTTTCCTCCCACGAGCCACCTTCATAGTCGTAGACCTTGCGATATGCGGTATCGACGCTCAGATCGTTGTAATCCTTGCACGCCATCGTGCACGTACGACAGCCCGTGCAGCGAGAATTATCGAAATAGAATCCGTATTGAGTCACGATGATCTACCCCCTATGCCTTGCTGACTTGGACGATCATGGAATGGGCAGAGCCATTACCCTTAGCATATGGAGTCGGCTTGTACGTGGTGAGCGTATTGACGCATCCGCCCTTATCGATCCTGTCGCCGTCCATATCGGCATTATGCCAAGCACCTTGAGGGATCATGACGCTGCCAGGAATAACACGACGCGTCACGAACGCCTGGATACGGATCTCGCCGGCAGGGCTCTTCACTGCAAGGGTGTCACCATTGGAGATACCGCGAGGCTCCGCATCAGCAGGATTGATCCAGAGCGACTGAGGTGCGACCTGCTCGAGCTCTTCAATGAATCCATAAGAGGAATGTGTACGGCTCTTGTGGTGAAAACCACAGCAGTACAGCGGATATTCGTCTGTTACTGAACCATAGCCCTGGAAACCTGGCGTGAACACTGGAATAGGACTGATGACCTCATCATCTTCGAGCTCCCACGTATCGGCAATGGTCTGCAGAGACTCGGAATAGATCTCGATCTTACCCGAAGGAGTTGCGAGCGGATGGCCCTTGGGATCCTTACGGAAATCCTCGAGACCGATAACAGGAGGAAGCGCCTGCTTGAAGACGCCTTGCTCTTTCATTTCTTCCCAAGAAGGCATAGTAATGCCATAGGTCTCCGGGGCAGCAGCTGCACCGGTCTCATAGAGATACTGGGCCCACTCTTCATACGTGCGACCTTCAGTAAACTCATCACCGATGCCCATCTTCTCCGCGATCTCAGCGCAGACATCATAGCTGTTACGACATTCTCCAGGAGGATCTTGCGCAGGACCGCCAACGCAGAGCGCCGTGTACCATTCGCCATAGCCCTGAGTCTGCATATTCAGGCTCTCGGAGCGCATAGCATCAGGAAGAATCAGGTCGGCATACTTAGCGGAGTCGGTCATCACAGTATCCCATACCAAGATGAACTCGCACTTCGTATCGTCGACCAGGATATCGTGCGTATAGTTGATGTCTCCATGCTGATTGGTCAGGCAATTGCCCGCATAGTTCCAAATGAACTTGATATCGGTGCTCAGCTTGTCGGCACCCATAATGCCGGCGTTCGTTGCCGTCATATCCTTACCATGGTCGATAGCATTAAGGTACTGATATACCGGAATCGTTGTAGTGACAGGATTCGGCACCGTACCGGAAATTCCACCGACCAGATAGATGCTCGGTTCAGCTTCACGCTGGCCGGTATTAGTGCCCGGAAGACCTATCTTACCAAGCAAGATCGGAAGCATGGTGATGGCGCGCGTAGTGTCTTCGCCATTAGTATGGCGCTGAGGACCCCAACCCTGAGCAATGAACGGAGCCTCTGCATCAGCGAGCATCTTGGCAAGTTCACGAATACGCTCGGCAGAGATCTGAGTGATAGGAGCAGCCCATTCTGGGGTCTTCTCCACCATGTCATACCCAGTGCCCATAATGTAATCACGATAGGACTTATGCTGTCCTCGTGCCGATGCAGGCATGGTCGAATCGTCAAAACCGACCGTATAGTTATCCAAGAAGCTCTTATCGATCTGATCGTTGACGATCCATTCGTGAGCAATGGCGGAGGCCAGAGCCGCATCGGTACCTGGGCGGATGGGCTGCCATTCATCTGGATGGCCGGATATGGATTCATTCATACGCGGATCAACAATAATCACCTTGCCGCCACGTTCGAGTACCGCTTCGCGGGCACGAGCGAAGTCCCACGTGATGTTAGCGCCGCCCATGCGGGTCTCGCTAGGGCTGTTTCCGAACATGAAAATAAGATCGGAATGGAGCTCTGCTTCCGTCATTGAGCTGGCATTGATCGAATCATAGGGCGAGAACGCCGTCGCAGGAACGCCGAGCGTTATATGATTGCCGTTCTCGTCAAGATTGGCAGAGCTGCCGTACATATAAGGCATGATGGCCTGAAGCATGTGAGTTGAATAATCGTATCCCTGGTTCAGATAGCCACCGAGCAAGGATAGAAGACGATTACCTGGCTTGCCCAAGCACGAATACATGCCGGTAGCATAGATGATATAGATGGCTTCGTTCCCATACGTATCAATGGTATAGCGAAGTTTGTCGGCGATGATGCTGGTTGCCTCATCCCAAGAGATGCGCTCAAACTTTCCCTCGCCGCGCTTGCCTACGCGCTTCATGGGATACTGCAAGCGATCAGGGTGATTGAGCCAACGGCGCATCGTGCGCCCGCGGAGACAAGCACGTCCCTGAAGGTCAACACTGCCGGTATTGTCGGTCTCCATGTACTGAACCTTGCCGTCCTTTACATGCCATTGAAAAATACAGTTGCCTGCACAGTTCACATTGCACTGACCCCAAGCAATGGTCTCTGGCGAGTCCGCATGAGCGATAGGTGCCTCTTTGACGATTCCTTCGGAAGCAACAAGCACGCCACTTGCCGCAGCAAGCGCACCAAGCGCGCCTGTGGTTTTGACGAAGGTACGTCGCGTGAGAGACGTTGAATGTTGGTTCATGACATCTCCCCCTCCTTACTGATTTTCTCTCCCGAGAAAAAACGAAATGACTTACGAAAGCCGCTTTCTCTTTGTTTCTCTCCCCCTCATACCAAAGCAGCTTTTCCCCTTTAACTGCTGCCTTTGCAGTATCATTATTGTGGCAGTATTGAATCAGAATTACGATACGATTTCAGGTAAATATGCACGGATATTATTCTTTTTTGAGAACAATGGATCAGCTTTCACGATCCAGTAGTATCTGCAAAGACCATGGGTCGAAATGATACTCGCTCGGCTACCGCTTTGAGTGGTGCCCGCGGTCTTTTGACCTCATATAACAGACCCAACGCTACCACTCCAATAGTGCTAGCAAGAGAGAAGGGGGCTCTCTCGTGATCACGCTCAACAACGCAGAAAGCGTTCTCGATCACCTATCGGAAAGATCCATCTCCATTGATTCATCACATTGCGTTCGTGTGCGAAACCGTCATTCTTCATGCCGCGCCTGCCAAGAGGTCTGCCCAGCGCATGCGATAGCTATTGAGAACAATGATTTTTCTCTCGATATAGACATCTGCACCGAATGCGGGGCCTGCGCGAACGTCTGCCCCACTCAGGCACTATCAAGCGCGGCAATACCTCATATCGCATGGGCCCGCTTTGCGCATTCTCTTAGAGGATCGAACCAGGCCGAACGCCAGGTCTGGATCTGCTGCAAAGAACACCCCCTCGCGCATAAAGACCTTGATCATCTTCTGGTATTGCCCTGCTTGGCTCATCTCGACGAAGTCCACTACCTGCTTTTAGCCTATTACGGAACGAAAACCGTTCTTCTTCATGCTCCCTGTGACACCTGCTCAAACGGATCGGTGCGCACCGTTTATGAACGTACGCTCGAACGGACTCGCGTTCTCGCCGATTCATGGAACATCCGCTTCGATTGCGATGAAATCGAGGAGTTTCAAGACCAGAGCAGCGCCTACCCAATCGATAAAGACACTGGTGGACGCTCGAGAAGAGGGTTCTTCTCCTCTTTGGGAAGATCTTTCAAAGAACTAGGCCTGACGATCGCAGCCGACGCAATCGATGTTCATACAGCCAAAGACAAACCATCGCCCACACTGGCACAAAAGCTCACCCAGGCCCCCGGAAAGCTGGAAGTGTTCTTCCCTGCGCGTATGACAGCCCTGCTCAACCTGCTCTATGAGTCCGAGCAGGAACTCGATAATGCAATGCTGGATCGCGAAGTGCAGACACGCTTTTGGGGAAAGGTGTCTATCGATAGGTCCTGTCAGAACTGCGGCATGTGCGCACGCTTCTGTCCCACCGAAGCGCTATCAAACGAAGACAACAACGAAGAGCATGCCGCCACTCCACTACTCAATCGTCCTCGAGCAAGCGAAATTGTCCATGAATTCAGATGCTCAGATTGCATTCAATGCCACCTCTGCGAAGATGTCTGTATCGCCGGCGCCTTGCACGTCTCCGATAAAATCAGCCATAAGGAGCTATTTGACCTTGAGCCCGCGCTGATCAAGCCTCATCATGATGATGCTCTTACTCAATAAGAAGGAGAAATCCATGCCTATCGACTCCAACCCAAATAGCATTACCCCAAAACCTGAACCAGATGTAAACCAATGGCTCAAGGAAGCTAAGCAAGATCCAGATGCCCCCTATGTGGGAATGTATCTGACCCATAACGGCATCGTGCGTGCCACACCAAAGAAAACGGTTCGTTCCGAAGACTACAACCAGGCGCAGGCACCAACGAGCAAGGAGGTCGTTGCGGTCGATTTTTCCTACGACAGAGAAGGACTGGAAGCAGCTCTCAAGGAAGCACGCACCTGGGAAGGAGTCTACTATGTCAGAGCGTGGCTCAATGAAGGCCGCGTCCCTGTTGGAGGGTCATTGATGTACATTCTGATCGGTGCCGATATCCGTCCACGAGCTATCGACGCTCTCATTAGATTGGTAGGACATATTAAGAACGAGCTCGTCAACGAAATCGAGGTCTATCGTTCATGAACCACAGAACCAACGGCACATCAATCATCACAGCGCCCTTTCAAAGCGCGGCTCTGCCCAGCCCAGCACTGAGCTTCATTGGGCGGAAGAACTCAGGTAAGACCACCTTGCTCGAAAAGACAATAGCCGAGCTAACGCGTCGAGGGCTCAAAGTGGCCACGATCAAGCATCATGGTCATCCTGACTTCGATATAGATGTTCCCGGCAGAGATTCATATCGTCACCGTGCTGCAGGCTCACGATCGACAAGCATCTTGTCCGATGTGCGTTTTGCTCAAGTTACAGAACTGGATGATCCGCTCTCCTGCGAAAACGTGCTGACGGGACTGTCTTCCTATGACGTCGTACTTGTTGAAGGATTCAAGCAAGCGCAGATCCCCTGCGTGGAGCTGTTCCGTGCAGGTAACCACCGCGATGAAGAAGCAGCACGCGACATAGCAACCTACTGGGAGCGCCTCATAAAAGGGATCTCACCAAAAGCAGACCAGGAAACAGGGCGCACGCAGACATTGCCCGCGGCAGTCGTCTCCGATATGGAAAATGTTCAGAAAGCGGCAAGCGCCTTCGATATTCCCCTGTTCGGATTCGAGGATATCCATCAGATCGCCACGTTCGTGCAAGACCTCTATGCCCGTCCCAAGCTGACCATTGCAGTGCAGGCCGGCGGCGAATCAAGCAGAATGAAAAGACCCAAGGAAATAGAGCCTCTAGCGAACAAGCCCCTGATCAGCTATGTCCTAGAACGCGTGAGCCCTCTGGCGGATGAACTGATCGTAACAACCAATCATCCTGAGCGCCTACAGTTCCTCTACGACGACTATCCTGATCTGATCTTCGCTATGGATTCGATCCCGCAAAGAGGCGCGATCCCTGGTTTCTATACAGCACTATCAGCTGCCCACAACGATAAAGTGGGAATAGTAGCGTGCGATATGGTCTCCTTTCCGACCATTTTACTTGCACACGAAGCACTGCTCTTGAGAGACTGCATCAATCCCGCATTCGATGCGATCATTCCGAAGACGGACATCTGGTACGAGCCCTTCGCAGGTGTATATAGGAAGAGCTCTTGCTTGAAAAGCGTGAAGAGCATGATCGAGCAAGGACATGAAAACGGCCGCGTGGGAGACATGATCAGATCACTACATTGCGGATTCATCGATTGCTCCAGCCCCGAAAAAACCGCACGTTTCGGAGGGAGCTTCCGTAATGTGAACACCCCCCAGGACCTTGAAGACGCCGAACGAGCGATCATAGGTGACCCTACCTGCCTATACTGAGATAGACATCAGCCCATCGTGAAGGTACAACCTGATCAATACCCTTGAAAGCATTATGGGGATCAAGGACCCAATGACCCGATATTCGGTCTAAGACCGCTCGGATAGGACCGAATCCAATATCACCTGGCTCTCCTCTTTGAGCACCTTTTCGGTTCTCTGGAAGGCCTCAAGCAGGATCTTGGCATCATCGGTCAGGACCGAGCCATGAGCACCTTTGCGCTCAAGGAGCGTTATACCAAGGGATTCCTCAGTGTTACGCAAAATGCGCCATGCTTTACTATAGGCCATGCCCATGTTCTTACAGGCCCTATTCAAGGAACCGGTTTCCTCGACCCCCTTGCAGAGATCGGCAATACCGCGGCCAAATGCTGCAGAATACTTGCCAGCTCTCTTGTCTCGGATAATAAGGCGAACCTCGACCTCAAGATCTTGCAATGCCATGTTCCATTCCCCCCTCGCATACCCTCATTGAATCTCAGCTTACTATTATCTCCGCCGATTTTTCAAGCCGAATACCCGACACGCATATCCTTAGGAGATCTTGACCATATTATTCTCGACTAAGTATTATACTCAGTCGAGAATAATGAAAAGGAGGATGCCATGCATTACCAACGTTCGACATCCAAGTACCATTTTCCATTGATTGCTATCGTTCTCGTGACCTGCCTTCTCCTGATCTTCGGTCTTTCGGGTTGTGCTTCCGATTCAACCTCTAGTTCAAGGTCCAATGAGAGCGCCTCGGGGAACGCCGACCCTGTCGTTCTCGAGATCTATGCCGCAAATTCCCTTGAAAAAGCCATGGATGAAGTTCAGGAGCTCTACACGTCGCAGAATCCCGGCGTAACCTTCGCCGATACCCAATATGAGGCTTCTGGCACCTTGGTCGAGAAGATGAAGGCGGGCGGAGAACCCGATATTTTCATATCCGCATCCAAAGGCAATATGGACACCGCCCTTAAGAACGGCAACGTTGCCGAAGGTTCCCAGTTCGATATGTTCAAGAACGATCTGGTCATTGTCACCGCAAAGGATAGCGATATCAACAATATCACTCTAGAAGATGCCGCATCGGGCAGCTACACCATCGCGATCGGCGATGCCAATGTTCCCGCCGGCAACTATGCTCGCCAGAGCCTCGCCTTCGTGGGCTGCTATACCGATGAGAACGGAACTGACGGTCAGATCACTGGTCCGATCGAGGGGAAAGTCCAAGAAGCCGATAAAGTAGGGTCTGTTTGCAAGCTAGCGGAATCCGGTGAAGTCGACCTGGCCTTCGTCTATAGCTCCGATGTTGAGCGCTATGGCGGCGTAAAGGTCGTCTGCACGGTTCCTGATGATGCCCATAAACAGATAGTCTATCCTGCGGCAACCACTGCAATGGACGATTCCGATGGTGCAGCTCAGGCTTTCCTTGATTGGTGCACCACCGATCCCGACGCCCAGGAGATCTGGGGCAAATGGGGATTCGAGCTGATCTGATGCTCGAGTTTCCCTATGCCTTTTAGGAGCCCCGTACCATGAGCACATTGCGAAAGACACCATTGCACATCCCGTTATCAGGATCCCTCCTCTTCTTAGGAGCGCTCCTGCTCGCAAGTGCGCTCATATCCGCCCCTTCCTTTGCATTCGCTACGATCTCCCTTGATCTCAGTAGCCAGAGCGACAATACCGCACAGAACGAAGCTCCTTCGTCCAATGCCGATCAGGCGATAACCTCGGAAGAAGGCTTCCCATCGGTCTCTCTATCAGCAGAAGGCGAGCAGGCGGTTCTTGACAAGAGCGACTATGCCGCGAGCGACTTCTCCCGATCGAATAAAGGCACCAACCGCGCAATAGATGGAATCTACCACGGCTACACGTACATTCAACCGCAGGAATCAATGACCTCGCTTATCGATATGGGGTCGTTCGTGGTCGTATATATCCCAAACGACCAGCTCAAGACGTTTGGATTATCACTGAATAACATAGATGACCAGACGATCATCAAGGCATTGCTCAAGACGCTCGACGATAATGCCGCCAACGGAAATACCCGAATCGACGATAACGCCACCTGGTACTTCACAGACCAGAAAACATGCTCGATCCAAGGCGTGGACTTTTCCTTTGATCAACGCATCGATAAGCGCAACTATTGCTTCGTCATCGGAGCAAACGGAGAAGACCTGACTGAAAACGATTCCACTGACGATATTTCGCTTCATCATGCCTCGTTCGCGTTACTTGTCGATAGCGGTCAGGTCACCATTTCTCAAGCTCCAAGTGGCCTCGACGCCCTTGTGAACTTTTTTGAAGGGCTGGACTGGTCTCCTCTGTGGGTTACTTTAAAGACCACGCTGACCGCAATAGTCATCATTTTCATCTTGGGCATCCTTGCAGCTTGGTTCTCTCTTCGCATACCGAGCAAATGGCAGAACTTCATTGATGTAGTGTTCACCATTCCCATGGTGCTTCCGCCTACTGTCTGCGGTTTCATCTTGCTGCTCGCCTTGGGCAGCAATAGCCCCGTAGGGCAATGGTTTGATTCAATCGGTTTCCCTTTGATATTCAGTTGGCAGGCAACGGTCATCGCAGCCGTGGTCGTGGCCTTCCCGCTGATGTATCGCAGCGCACGTGGAGCGTTCGAGAACCTGAACTCAGATATGCTCGATGCTGCCCGCACCCTTGGATGGAGCGAGCGGCGCATATTCTTCAGGCTCATGCTGCCTCTTGCCTGGTCATCTATTGCTGCCGGAACCATGCTGGCATTCGCTCGCGCACTAGGAGAATTCGGAGCGACACTGTTCCTAGCCGGAAACTATATGGGAATAACCCGCACTATTCCCATCGCCATCTACTTCGAATGGATGGGGGGCAACACTGATGCAGCCATTTTCTGGACCATCGTGGTGATCATCTTGAGCTTCCTGGTCATCTTCGTCATCAACGTATGGAGTAAGCACACCACTCGCTATCGCCGTAAAGAGGTATCTCATGAGCTTGAGCGTTGATATCAAAAAGTCCTTTAGGGGATTCACCTTAGATGTGGCCTTCGAAGCTGGCAATGAGACGCTGGGGTTCCTAGGGGCATCTGGCTGTGGAAAATCCCTTACCCTACGTTGCATCGCAGGGATCGAACGGCCCGATGAAGGAAAGATCGTCGTGAACGACACCGTGTTCTTCGACAAGGCCGCCAACAAGAAAGCGCGCATCAACCTGAAGCCACAGCAGCGCAAGACCGCACTGTTGTTCCAGAGCTATCAGCTTTTCCCCAACCTTACCGTTGAATCGAATATCGCTGCAGGCATTGACGCGCATATTGACAAAGAAGAACGCAGGAGACGAATCAGAGAGCAGCTCGCTCGTTTTGATCTGGACAGATTCCGGACCCGCTACCCCTCCCAGCTCTCTGGGGGACAGCAGCAGCGCGTGGCCCTGGCCCGTATGCTTGCCGCCAGACCGAGCATCCTGATGCTCGACGAGCCCTTTTCCGCTCTCGACGCTCACTTGAAAAGCGCACTTGAGCAGGATCTGCAGCAGCTCTTCGAACGTCGCAGAGGCTCGATCCTATACGTTTCCCATGATATAGATGAAGCTTTCAGATTCTGCGATCGCATAGCAGTGGTCAACGAAGGTCATCTTGAAGAAATAGATACAAAAGAGCATATCATTTCTGATCCGCAGACCTTGGCCACCGTACGCCTTTCAGGATGCAAGAACACGACCAGTGCTCGATATATAGATCCGCATCACGCCTTTTTGCCACAATGGAACATCATGGTCGAATCAAAGAAAACGATCCCCCACGATGTTGCCTATTGCGGCTTACGTGCCAAGTTCATCAGATACGCTGAAGCAAACGACGATCATGCATACACGATTCATGTTGACCATATAAGCGATTCGCGATTCGAACGCACCGCTCTGATCAGCTTCATCAATGATGCCAATAGCGTGGCAAGATCAAATCCGAATACCCAGACCGCCCTGAACGAGAAGGACCTATCAAATACGAGCTCTTCGCTGAACACGTCAGTCACCTCAAACAAGAGCCCTGAATCAGATAAATATGGGCAATATGGATGCAAAGGCTCCTCTCTGGATGCACACGCCCCCCAGATCCAATGGCATATCAATAAACTTCAAGCCGACCACCGACTACCTGAAAAAGGCGACATATGTCGCGTTACATTAGACCCAGCAGGTCTCTATTTCGTGAATCGATAAGAAGCCTCGAACAATAATAAGGAGAGCTAGGAAATGACCCCATCCGCGATCATCGATACTGACCCCGCAATTGAAGCATTGGACTCCTCCCTATTGGAGGACCTTCGTTCGATCAATGCATCCTGTCCTATTCATTCAGCCAATATCGCGCATGACATTCATGGACGCACCATCGATTATCTGCGCATTTCCCTTACCGATAGATGCAATCTGCGCTGCGTTTACTGCATGCCCGAAGAAGGCGTGACCATGATGAACCACTGCGCGATCCTGACCCTGGAAGAGGTCGTCCGAATCGCACGCGTTGCAGCACGATCAGGCATCAAACATATTCGCCTTACGGGCGGCGAACCACTGGTAAGAAAGGGCATCTGCGACCTGATCGAACAGATCAAGGCCATCCCGGGAATCGAGAGCATCGCCCTTACTACCAACGGCATCCTCCTATCAAAGATGGCAGCTGACCTCAAGCGAGCTGGGCTGGATCGCGTGAACATCTCGCTTGATTCGCTTCATGAAGACCAGTACCGCGCCATCACTCGCAGGGGAAACCTCAACGATGCCTTAGCTGGAATCGATGCCGCACTGAAAAGCGGGTTCGATCCAGTAAAGATCAATGTGGTCGTCGTACGTCACCTTCAGCAAGATCTCCTCGAGTTCGCCAGGCTGACGATAGACAGGCCCCTTCATGTGCGCTTCATCGAATATATGCCCATAGGTAACACGCGAAACGATCTGGGGGATCTACCTGCGATCGCCCTCGATAAAGACGCTGCTCACGCGGCGCAAAACGACCCGAATCTCATTCCTTGGAGCAAAGATGATGTAGTGCCCGTGAGCGAGATCAAAAAACTCATCAATGAAGCACTTGAAGAAAGTGGAAAAGAGCCCTTGGTCACCCTGAGCAAAGAAGGTGCTTCCGACAATATCCAATCGGCGCCCATCGGTTGGGGACCCGCCACCTATGCCAAGATCAAAGGAGCACAGGGCACTTTGGGCTTTATCTCTGCAATATCGAATCACTTCTGCGCTCAGTGCAATCGACTGCGCTTGACCTCCGATGGCAAATTACGGCCCTGCCTGTTCAGCGATGCCGAGCTCGACATCAGGGCGGCCCTTCGTGCCGAAGGAGAAGCGGGTGTCGAGCGTGTTCTACAGGAAGCGCTCCTCATCAAGCCGAAGGATCATCATCATAAGCAGGGAACAAAGCGCGGGATGAACAAGATCGGTGGATAACGGAAAAGGAAAAACATGGACTCACAGCTCACTCACATAAACGCAAAAGGCGAGGCCCATATGGTCGATGTTTCGCCCAAAGACGAGACGAAACGCATCGCACGTGCCGAAGGTTTCATTTCGATGAAACCCGAGACATTGGATCTCATCGAATCAGGTGAAGCAAAGAAGGGCGACGTATTAGGTTGCGCTCGTATAGCGGGGATCATGGCAGCGAAGAAGACCAGCGAGCTCATTCCCCTCTGCCATCCCTTAATGCTCACCAAGGTGGAGGTCACCTGCACGCCTTTCAGATCCGAAACGAACGGAAGGTGCGGGATCCACGTTGAAACCACCTGCAGTCTTGTAGGAAAAACGGGTGTGGAAATGGAGGCGCTCACCGCTGCAAGCGTCGCCTGCTTGACCGTCTACGACATGTGCAAGGCAGTCGATCGCGGCATGGAGATCAGTGATATCCGCTTGCTCCACAAGGAAGGCGGCAAAAGCGGTACCTGGGATCGCGTATAGCTTCCGAGACCACGCCGCACCCGAAGAGAATCGCTCTGCTGATCGTCATCACGTGACGATCAGCCCTACCCCGCAGTCAGAACTCGGTCGTCAGTGACCGCAGCCCGCCATCATGGAGACCGCATGGGGCAGGATATCGACTATTCCATCCCAGTTCTCGCATGCAGCCTTCTTGCTCCCCGGCAAATTGATGACCAAAGTCGATCCGCGCTGCATGCACAACGCACGAGAAAGCATCGCCCGAGGGGTAATGTGCAAGCTGTACGCACGCATACCCTCGGCGATTCCTGGGACCTCGCGATCACATGCATCACGTGTTGCTTCGGGAGTCACATCGCGAGGAGATAGTCCCGTCCCGCCACAAGTGAGAACCACATTTACCCCAAGATCAGCAGCTGCCACGATAGCAGCAGCAATATCTGCACGCTCGTCTTTAACAAGCACATAGGAAGCGCAGGTCCATCCCTCCTGGACAATACGTTCCTTCAAAGCGGCACCTGCCGTATCCTGCGATTCATCACGAGTGTCAGAACAGGTAATGATCGCAAAGGTCAATTCGAGTTCACTCGCTTTCCCACGAGGGCAGGATTCCCCATTATTCACATCCATATCTCCTTGCGCGGTCATCTAGATCACAACCCCTTCGTCCACATCAAGCAACAAGCACTGCACCAAGGTGCCCGCTTCGATTTTCTTGCTCTCAGGGACCCCCTCAGGCAGAACGGCAAGACAATTGCCGCTCTGGAACGGACTGAACAGACCCGAACTCTGGCTCTTCGCAGGACGGACCTGCACGGTGCCGTCCTCCTTACGTTCAAGAGTAGAACGCAGATAGATACGACGGGCATCTTTTTTCTTCGCATCATTGGTCAGCCGGGCCCATACATGGGGACGATCGAAAGCCGAATAACCCTGCATCTTCCTCAACGCAGGACGAACCAACATCTCGAACCCGCAGTACGCAGCCGCCGGATTTCCCGAAAGACCGAATACGGGCGTATCATTGACAAAGCCAAAGGTCTGAGCCTTACCTGGACGCATGTTCACAAAGTCCATAAGCAGCGTGCCGTTCTCCCTGACCACATCTTCGATAAAGTCATAATCACCAGTAGAGGCTCCACCAGTGGTCACCACAAAATCGCAACTCTCAGTCGCCTCTAGAACGGTCTTGGTGAGCACATCTTTTTCATCAGGAACAATGGGAAACAATACCGGAATGCCGCCTGCTTTGAGAACCGAAGCACCGATAGCGTATGAATTGCCATCACGTATCTGGCCCTTTTCGGGAAGCGTATCAGGATCGACCAATTCGCTACCAATAGCAAGCACCGCAACTCGAGGACGACGATATACCTCAACGTAAGACAAACCGCAACTTGCCAGAAGACCAGCGCCTGCAGGGCTGATAACCTCACCTGCCTTGATTGCGATCTGACCTGCCGCTACCTCCTCCCCTTTACTGCGAATATTGGCACCGGGCTTGGAAGGAGAAGTAAAGGCCACCTTGCCTGGTGCATGACCCTCGTTTTCCACATTGGTCACGATCTCATACTTGACTACCGTATCAGCACCCTCCGGAACAGGAGCGCCGGTCATGATGCGCACACACGTTCCCGAGCTCACCACCCCTTCATAGAAATCTCCTGCCGGGACCTCGGCCACCACAGGAAGCTCAATGGGATTTTCAGGAGAAGCGCTTTCAATATCACTGGCCACCAAGGCAAAACCATCCATAGCAGAATGATCAAAAGGGGAAATATCAATATCACTCACATGATCCGAAGCGGATATCCTACCAATAGCCTCCAATAAGGACACGTTCTCACAATCGAGCGGCTCCACAGCGTCGAGGACAAGGCTACGGGCCTGTTCGACAGGAATGAGATTCTGGGATTGAGTCATTGTGTTCATTGCTCCTTGCTCTCTACTGAAAACAATGTGATCGCACTGCGGTTTTTTCATATCCACAACGATCAGATCATAGAAAGATCCCCATTATTCTAATGTGAGAATAATGGGGATCTTAAGAGAAATCCGGCCAATGCCATCATCTGTTGGTGACACGTCACTCAACGACATCGTAGTAGGAGCCATTCGCGCAGTTACGGCATAAGACCTGCCCATCAGCTCCCAAGACCTCACGGCCATCGGTTACCGTTTCGCCACATTTACAGCATTGAGCAACCTGGCGAGGACGACCTGGCAGATCGTTTTCCGTAATATGAACATTCACCTTTTCGATCTTGAAAAGGTCGGAATCGGAGCGCTCCGCAAACCACGCCCGCAAATCGCAATTCTTAGGAGCCTTTTCACTGATATTGGTCATACGGATCGCCTTGCCGCTCTGAATGTCATAGAACGTAGCAGCCTGCTTGCCGAAATCCAAGCACTTCATACGGCGCTTACCGGGATGACAGTTAGTGACTGTCATGATAGCGTCAGTAAGGCAGCGATCGCATTCAACGAACACAATCAGATCACGATAGGCGTCAGGATCCTCGATCCCGAAATAAGAAAGCGCATAGCGCGCCATACGTACACCCGTTAATTGACCACCGCAAAGATGACCATGAAAGGAGATCGCCCTTTCAAGGTCTTCGTCAAAGGTTCGCTTCATTTCATACTCCTTCATATGCTTGCCATTATGCACGATATAGCCGCAACGTAATTGATGCTTACAGCTCTCGACGTGCTTCAATGGCACGGCCCAGTGTGACTTCATCCGCAAATTCCAGGTCTCCTCCGACAGGAAGACCGCTGGCAAGACGCGATACTTTTAATCCGAGTGGCTTGATCAAACGAGCCAGATAGCTCGCCGTGGTCTCCCCTTCGATATTCGGGTTCGTTGCCAATATGACTTCTTTGATCGCGGGATCGTTCAGACGCCCCAGCAGTTCTGCAATATGCAGATCATCAGGACCGATCCCTTCCAGAGGAGAAAGTGCCCCACCTAGTACGTGATACACACCCGAAAATGATCCCGTGCGTTCAATAGGAGGAATATCCCTGGGTTCAGAAACAACGCAAATCGTGGTCTGATCACGCTTTTGGGAAGCACAGATATCGCAGAGCTCCTCCTGAGCATAATTGAAGCACCGCGCACAGAAGTGTACGGTGTCCTTGACTTCAATGATCGCTTGGGCCAGGCGAACGGCATCAAGACGATCTTGGTTCAATATCCAATAGGCAATACGTTGAGCTGATTTAGGACCAATACCTGGAAGGCGTTCTAGTTCATCAAGCAGTTTCTGAATGGCAGAATTTGCATTCACGTACGAACACCCCAGATAAATTACCTAAGACCAGGAATACCAGGCATACCGCCGCCCATTCCAGGCAGACCCATACCACCCGTTACAGCGCTTAGACGAGCATTGCTTTGCTCATTGATATTACGAATTGCTTCATTTACTGCAGCGCATACCATATCTTGCAGCATTTCAACATCTTCTGGATCTACTGCTTCGGGGTCAATAACAACAGATTCAACCGTCATGTCGCCACGAACAACCGCAGTAACCATACCGCCACCAGCAGTACCTTGTGCAGTCATATTTGCTACTTCTTCTTGCGCTTTCGCAAGCTCTTTTTGCATCTTCTGAGCCTGCTTCATCATTTGCTGCATATTCATAGAAGGATCTCCTTTAATGACCTAGGGTATATCTTTATATTTCTTGAAGCATTGTACCGTACTGCATCGCTTATTCTGGAAGCTCTTCGAACTTTATTCCTTCTCCGAAGCTATTAGACAAAATTGCCTTAATCTGTGAAGCCTCATCTCCCGCTGGATCAATCTGGGTAATTGGAGTAGATGTCTCATTCGCAGTAGTTCCAACCTGACTGGTAGGTTGGGCTACCGTTTGAGAACTAGATCGCTGGCTAGATTGAGCAGTAGATTGATCGGCGGATTGGCCAGCTGATTGACCAACGCTATACCCAATAGGTTGCTGATCAGACTGGACAGCGGGCTGATTAGCGCTTCGTCCAATTGGTTGTTCGCTTTCATCTTCGCTAAAGAACGCATCGCCATAGGCTTCTAACGGAACCTGATCGTCAGCAGGTACACTCGGCGCTTCATATGCCGCCGAGGACGCTGTTTCAACCGGAGGAACAACACCTATTGAGGACGTTGATATAGCCACAGGAGCAACACCTGTTGAGAGCGCTGATGCAACAGAAGAATTAGCAGAAGATGAACCAGATGATGCAACACTTGCTTGTTGCTGGGCTGCTTGTCTAGCAGATTCCTGAGCAGCACGTACCGCAGCGCGAACTCGCTCTGCCTGGCCAGAGGCAGCACCCTGTGCAGAACCAGCAGAAGCACTGGTAGCGCCATTGATACCAGCAACGCCATTAGCAATATTGGAAGCTAGTGAAGGCGTTGGCATCATCGAAGAAACGGCGCCAGTCTGGCTAGCACCATTTTCTAATACAAGACGATAGGGAATCTGCCCACCAGCAACTTGAGCAATTGTTTGAGCAAGAAGCTGCTGGACTTCAGGCTTCTGTGCTGCAGTATAAGCAAATCCATTATCTTTTCCAAAAGTGATAACAAGCCCACTGCCATTTGCCTCTCCTGCAATCTTGGCATTCATGAACAAAACTCCACGTGCAGGATTAGCCTTACGCAAAGAAGTGGTCACCGTATGCCAAAAACGTTGCACCGCAGCTGGATTGGTTACATCGATAGGGAGTGATGCTGAAGAAGTAGCAGGCTGGCTAGCTTGCGCACTAATATCATTAGCTTGCGTTGCAATATTCGGTTGCAAGGTTTGCACAGAACTAGAAAGCTCTTGCGCGGCTGGAGCTCCCTGGACGGCGAAAGATCCTTTTTGGCTGATTGATTCAGGTGTCGCTTGAGCAGGCTGCGATGCTACAGGCATTCCGGGAACTGCTTGCGTAGCAGCTTGCTGATGAGCCACTACTTGCGCCGATTGCGGCGAAGCAACCTGCTGAGATACGCCTGGCGCATTTGCAGACTGAACAAATTGACCAGTTGCAAGCTTACGTTCCAGTTCTTCAATACGTTCAGCAAGCGCCTCTAATGTCAGATCTGATTCAGGACGAATCATACGTGTCAATGCAATTTCGAAGCTCAAACGCGGATTGCTTGCACTACGTAACTCTTTAGAAAGGTCACCAAGCACCACAAGCATACGACCCAAGCGATCCTGTCCGTAAAAGCGCAGCTGATCAACCATAGCCTTACGGGTTGCATCACTTACCGGTATTTCCACTTCTATTCCTGCCATCGAAAGCAGGTACATATTGCGAATATGCTCAGATAAATCATCAATGAATTGCGCTAGATCAGCACCCGTTTCAATATAGTGTTCAACCCAATTAAAGCAGGTGACAGCATCGCGCTTTCCAATGGCTAAAACTATTTCAGAAAGATCAGTTTCGTCTAAAGAACCTAATAAATTTTGTGCACCTTCAAGAGTTACATGTCCTCCACCAAACGCCATAAGCTGTTCAAGCGATGTCAAAGCATTACGCATGCCGCCATCAGCTCTATACGCAATAAGGTCAAGCGCTTCACCCTCAAAATCAACGCCTTCCTCTACACAAATTGCACCAAGACGAGAAACTATCGCCTCATTGGAAATGCGATGAAAATCAAAACGTTGGCAGCGAGACTGAATAGTATCGGGAACTTTTTGAGGATCGGTTGTACAAAGAATAAAAACGATGTGGGCAGGAGGTTCTTCAAGCGTTTTTAGCAGCGCATTGAATGCTGCCGTGGTAAGCATATGAACCTCGTCGATAATGTAAACCTTCCAGGCACCGCGAGTAGGCGCATAGTTTACACGCGCGATAATTTCTTCGCGTACATTATCAACACCCGTTCGGCTTGCAGCGTCAAGTTCGTACACATCGGGATGAGTGCCTTGCGCGATAGCTTCACATTCTGGGCAAGTACCATCAGGATCAACCGTAGGGCCTTTTTCGCATAAAAGCGCTTTTGCAAGAATACGCGCCATAGTTGTTTTGCCCGTACCACGTGGGCCACAAAATAAATACGCGTGCGAAACTTTACCCTGCTCAATAGCATTCTTCAGAGTACGTTCAATGTGCTCTTGCCCAACGACATCTTTAAATGTTGTTGGACGATACTTGCGATAAAGAGCCTCCATGATTTAGTTATCCTCATCATTTTTTGCATGTTTAGCACGAGCCAAACGCTCTGCCTCTGCAGCAGTTTCAACTTGAAAATCGCGCGTTCCACTTTTTCGAGCCGCAAAAGCAGCCTTAATAGCGCCAATAACAGCAGGAGCCACCGATACAGCAACAATGCCAAGAACAATGATTTCAAAATGTTCTTGAACAAAGGGAACTCCACCGAAGAAATAGCCAACAAGCACAAAAAGTGAAACCCACGAAATACCACCTATACAATTAAACAAGGTGAACTTTGCAAAATTCATATGACCCGTACCTGCAATAAAGGGAGCAAAGGTACGGAAAAATGGCATAAAGCGCGTGATAACAATGGTTAGCCCACCATATTTCTCAAAGAAGTGGTCAAGCTTTGCCATGCGCTCCGGCGTTAATGCTTTTACTTTTCCTGAGTCGATAATACGAGACCCGAACAAGCGAGCTATCCAATAGTTTGAAGTATTGCCCAAAATTGCAGCAGCATAAAAAACAATGAGAGTTGCAACCAAACTAAGTCCGCCGCCATCAGCCGAAAAAACACCTGCTGCGAACAGCAGAGAATCGCCTGGCAAAAACGGGAAGAAAACCAGACCAGTTTCAATAAAGACGATTAAAAAAAGGGGCGTGTAAACCCAAATAGGACCCAAGGCAATAATCCATCCCGCAATAGCGCCACGAGGATCCTGGAGAAGCCCCAAAATAAAATCAATGAATTCCATTAGACTCCTGTTACGTTTAGCTAATGTACCTCAAAAGAAATTTCGCCGATCAAGATGACCGGCGAACATTCAAGTATCCCGAAAAGGCCTGGGCGCTCGTCAGCGGTCCCTTATGGCTGCTTCCTCCCGGACCTGACCAGGTTCGGAACATGGCGCCGCCCAAGCCCAATCGAGATACTCATTAACAGAAGAATAGTATAAACGATAGATTTTGTATATGCAGAGTAATCCCTCTGGTTTAAAAAACCTCCCGAAGACTTCCACAAGATAGTACTTAGGCGCTGATTTCCTGCTTAAGAGCCTCCTTTGCATCGGCAATACCATAAAGACTGCCACAAAAGCAGATAACATCATACTCTGTTGCCAAAGATAGCACCCGATGAACGGCATCAGCAGGTGAAATAGCTACCTGTACAAGACAGCCTTGGCCATGATCTTCTTCAGACATACAAGCTAAAGCCTGCATTGCTTCAACTGCCAGCTTATGAGCTGAAAGAGCACGATCTAGCAATGGCGCATAACAAACGAATGCCTTTGCAATGGGAGCATACAGCTCCAGCATTGCTTTATGGTCTTTGTCTGCCATAACACCCATGCAAAATAAAATTCGCCGTAAGGGATAACGATTATCAAGCTCTTTTACCAACTGGCGTGCAGCATGAATATTATGTGCGCCATCAATAACAATATCAGGCTTCGTATGCACCACTTCAAAACGTCCAGCCCACTGAGCGGATTTCAAACCAGCGTGTATAGCCTCGTCTGAAATTTCCCACCCTTTTCTACGAAGCGCCTTGCATCCTTCAATGGCTAAAGCTGCATTGCTGCATTGATACGTTGCCGCCATAGAAAGATGTATGTTTTCAACGCCTTTATAGGAAAATGAATCAGGCGTGCCCTGAATCTGAGTTTCGTCAACAAAGCTCAACGATGCTTTATTTTCTGCTGCAACCGCTTTTATCACTTGGGCGGCTTCATAGTCTTGAACAGCACTTACTACCGAAATAGTAGGTTTGATAATCCCTGCTTTTTCGCCAGCAATTTCTGTAAGAGTATTACCTAAAAGCGCGCAATGGTCGTAAGAGATTGGCGCCAGGAGTGCCACTTCTACTGTTTTGATTACATTTGTAGAATCTAAACGACCGCCTAGCCCAACTTCTGCCACTACAATATCGCAGGCATTTTGAGCAAAATAGAGAAACGCAACTGCAGTCATCAGTTCAAATTCGGTAGGATGTTCTTCCATTGCTTCAGCGGCTTCACGAACCTGTAGAGTAACCGCGCATAAATCAGATGAGCTAATAGGTGTTCCGTTTATGCGAATACGCTCTTCAAAAAACTCAATATAGGGACTCGTAAATAATCCAACTTTATATCCTGCTTTTTGAAGAATGCTTGCCATGAATGCGCATGTTGAGCCTTTACCATTCGTTCCTGCAACATGAACAAATTTCAAAGACTCATGCGGATTGCCTAAACGGTCTAACAACTCATATATCCTGTCCAAGCCTAGGCTCATTGCTCGCCATCTTGGTTCGTTAATATAAGCAACCGCGTCAAATTCATCTAAATCAGAAAAAACTGAAGATGAAGCATCACGCACTTCATCTTCAGAAATTGTTTCTTTGGTAGTTTTATTGGTATATTTCAAAGCGTTCTTAAAATCCTTTGGCTGATTGCCCTCTGAAGGCAATTCGTTATGCATTATTAGTCCAGTCCTTGCCCACAACCACTTGAATATCGGTCTTGAGTGAATAATATACACTCGCAGAAACCGTTCTTCCGGTACCAAGTGCCTGCACTATGGCCTCAGCTGCTAGTTTATCTTTCTCTTCGCGATAAATGACCAGCGTTTCATCATATACAAACGATTCTGCATTGCCAGTTTCTTGAACGGTATAGCCATTATCAGTCAAAACTTGAGCTGCTTGAGCGCTATATCCGTCAGTACCTGCACCATTAAGAACAATGATAGAAACCGATGCTTTATCTACGCCGCTTGTGTCCACAGAAATATCCATATCTTCGCCAGCTTTAAATTCGTCTCGGAGCTGAGAAAAGGTCGAATTAACTGACCAGTACGAATCATCCCCTGACGAAGAGGTAGTACCAGGAACGGTAGCAGTGTACTTTGTAGCATCTCCGTAGATACCTGCAATTGAATTCAGTAAGTCATAGCTCATATCGGTCTTTATTTTCCCGGCAATATTATCTGCGTTCATCGCAAAGCTAATGCCACCCTTTACCTGGATAGCATCAATAAGAGATGTCAAAATCTGATTTTGAATTGAAGCACGTTTTTCAAACCCGTTGTTGTAATTTTTAGCGCTGACATACGTAAGAGCCTGCTCACCACTAAGGGTTTGATCGCCCGGATCAAGCACTATTGTTCCAACAGTAGGGTCATCAACATACGATTCCACATTTACCTGCAGTCCACCAAGCGAATCAACCAACGACACAAAGTCGCTATCAGTTATACGGACATAATGGTTAATATCCTGCTCAATTAATGACGAAACGCAACGCACCAATTCACCTTCGCCCGCCGCATAGGGAGCATCACGCAGCATAGTGGCGCTATCGGGAGCATTTTTGTAACTCTGCGAAATTGCACTCGGAATATTAAGTACCGAAATGGTTTTATTAGGAATATCAACACGCATTACTGCCAAAAAGCTTGCCGTTTCACCCGCAGGATCAGCGTCAGATATGCCAGCAAGCAGAACATAAAAAGGATCATTATCAGAAGCAGGAGCAGCCAAAGCATTGCTCACATCTGAATTATCAAGCGCCATTGAGGAAGAAACCGACCCACGAAAAGCGCAATTCCCTAACGTTAAAGCAATAGCAATTACCATAACTGCAACTACAGCAATTAAAACATAGCGCATTCTATCGCGTCGGCGCATAAAAGTTGCCGTACGAGATCCGCCTGAATGGTGACGTGCCGTACGTTCATCGACCGAACGCGATCGAAAGTGAATTTGATTAATCTCCCCCGAACGAGCATTCATTCGCTGATTTGATGAGCGTCTTTGCGAATAGGTCGAACGAGTCGAATGAGAATACGACTGAGATTGATTACGAGCATGGGAACCCACCACCGATGACGACCAAGCATCTTGTCGACGCTTAGCCGAACGCTTCGAAGGCCGACCATGCATACTGTCCTTACGTTTTCCAAACATTTGTATATTCCTAAAGCATTACTGCTTATAACGCACTACAGCGCAACACGTTCAACATTTGCGCCTAATGCACTAAGTTTTCCTACATAGTTTTCGTAGCCACGATCAATATGGTAGATATCATGAACTACCGTTTCGCCTTCAGCGGCAAGGCCTGCAATTACTAATGCCGCACCGCCACGAAGATCTGGCGAAGAAACAGGAGCTCCTTGTAGTTTTTCAACTCCTTGTATAAGCGCATGGTGACCTTCAACGGTGATATCCGAACCCATACGATTGAGCTCAGAGGCAAACATGAAACGATTTTCAAAAATATTTTCCGAAATAACGGAATTGCCTTGCGCAAGAGAAGTAAGAAGCATGAATTGAGCTTGGAGATCGGTTGGAAAGCCAGGATGCGGAAGTGTTTGAATATCAACTGCCTGCAGTGGCTTATCACGAAACACCGTAATTGAATCTTCGGTCGTAGAAACCTCGCAGCCCATTTGCTCAAGCTTCATAATTGCCATGCGTAAAAACGACGGATCAATACCTTTTGCCGTTACAGGACCTCCCAAAAGAGCACCAGCTGTAAGATAGGTACCCGCCTCAATTCGATCACCTACCGTTGTGTGCTCACAAGGATGCAGCTCTGACAAGGAAACTCCTTTTACCGTAATAGTAGGAGAACCAGCACCTTCAACATGAGCACCCATTGCATTAAGCATATTTGCCAAATCAACAATTTCCGGCTCACGAGCAGCATTATCAATTACCGAAGTACCCTCAACAGTAACTGCTGCCATAAGCATGTTTTCAGTTGCACCAACGCTAGGAAATTCCAGCAGTACATCTGCTGCGTGCATCCCTTCTGGAGTCGAAGCATATAAATAACCATGTTCATTCTTAAAATGAACACCCATGGCCTGTAGAACTTTTAAATGCATATCAATTTTTCGAGCACCGAGGTTGCAACCACCCGGCATCGCAACTTTTGCGCAGCCAAAACGACCAAGGAGTGGCCCCAAAACAGAAATACTTGCACGCATTTTTGATACAAGCTCATAAGGCGTTTCATGACCTTCAGCATTGGTTGTGTCAACAACAAGTGAAGCTCCATCCCATTCAACTGTTGCACCTAAGCTGCGTAAAACAGCATTCATGATATCAGTGTCAGAAATATGAGGAACGTTATGAATAATACTTTTGCCCTGTCCCAATATGGAAGCAGCAATAAGTTTTAATGCAGAATTTTTTGCACCGCTTATCTGAACAACACCAGATACATTTTTGGTTTCGCGGGCAATAATCACTTCTTCAGCCATACCTATCCTTTCGAATAAGGTTCGAACTTCCTTATTATAAATAAGAGCGTCCATAACGTGAGTAACACCTATAGAGGTTACATATTTCTTTACAGGATTGTATTAGCTATTCTTCATACCCTCCCCATGAAATAAAAAATGAGCCACAATATGTGGCTCATTAAATTGTTGATTCAAACTGCGACTTATAGGCCAGCTGCAACAACAAATGAATTGCTATCTATATTTTTCTAGATTATTCACCCAACATAAAACGAGTGAAGTTAACAATTTCAATAGTAGTTCCCAGCTGCTTAGCAACTTCTGCAGTGTACTGGTTTACAGACTGATCAGGGTTCTTTACATAAGCCTGCTCAGTTAAGCAGTTTTCTTTGTAGAACTTCTCCATACGGCCAGTAGCAATCTTTTCCTGGATATTCTCTGGCTTACCAGATTCTGCAGCCTGAGCCTTGTAGATGCTCATTTCGTGCTCTACAACAGCAGGATCTACCGAGTCACGTGTTGCAGAAACAGGGCTTGCAGCAGCAACCTGCATTGCGATGTCACGACCATACTTCTTAAAGTCGTCGTTAGTTGCAAGAGCAGCGTCGCCCAACTTGAACTCAACCAAAACGCCGATTTTGCCGCCACCATGAATGTAGCTAGCAACAGCGCCATCTTCCTGAGCAGCATACGCAAAACGGGAAAGCTGGATGTTTTCACCAAGGGTGTGAATAGCATCAGTAACGACAGCTTCAACGGTTTCGCCTTCAACTTCAGAAGCCTTCAATGCGTCCAGATCAGCAGGCTTATTAGCAAGAACAGCCTTTGCAATCTTTTCAGCATATGCCTTGAACTTTTCGTTCATACCTACGAAGTCGGTCTCACAATTAAGTTCAACCAAAGCACCAGCCTTGCCGTCTTCAGCGATAAGAGCCATTACGGTACCTTCATTGGTAGCACGACCAGCCTTCTTAGCAACAGCAGCAAGACCACGAGTACGAAGTACGTCAACAGCCTTTTCGATGTCGCCTTCAGCCTCAGTAAGAGCCTTCTTGCATTCCATCATGCCAGCGCCAGTCATCTCACGAAGTTCTTTTACAAGAGCAGCGGTGATTTCTGCCATGTTTATTCCTTTCCAGTAATAAGGACTTCTTTCGGTGAAAAAGCCCCAAGTAGAATTCGAATAAAGTTAGTATCTAACCGATACAAGAACTACTTTATAAACTACTCTGCAGCAGCTTCGGTTGCTTCTTCAGCTGCAGCTTCAGCAGGAGCCTCTGTTGCCTGCTCAGTCATTTCTTCAACAGTAACAGGAGCACCCGTACCAGCAATAACTGCATCAGCGATAAAGTCTGCCAGCAAACGTACGGAACGAATTGCGTCGTCATTTGCAGGGATACCGTAATCTACGTCATCAGGATCGCAGTTGGTGTCAAGAGTGCCAACAATAGGAATATTCAGACGATGAGATTCATGAATAGCAATCTGCTCACGGTTGGTATCGATAACGAATACCATATCAGGAACCTTCTTCATGTTGCGGATACCGTTGAGGTTGGTCTGCAACTTAGCAAGTTCCTTGCGAAGCAAAATCTGTTCCTTCTTAGGAAGTACGTCCATGCGGCCATCGGTTTCCATTGCTTCGAGCTCTTCCATGCGCTGAACACGGGAGCGAATGGTAACGAAGTTGGTCAACATACCGCCAAGCCAACGTGCATTAACGTAAGGCATACCGCAACGGTTAGCAGCATTTGCGACGGATTCCTGAGCCTGCTTCTTGGTACCTACAAACAGAACAGTGCCACCCTTTTCAGCACAGCGAGAAACTGCAGTGTAAGCAGCATCCAAACCATAGAGGGTTTCCTTAAGGTCGATGATGTAGATGTCGCCACGATTACCGAAAATATAGGGCTTCATCTTAGGATTCCAACGACGGGTCTGATGACCGAAGTGGGTGCCTGCATCAAGCAGAGTCTTGATCGTAATTTTTGCCATGTTTTCTCCATTCGTTAAACCTCTGCGCGGCTTCATCCCCCATTTCGCAACCAGGTAAGAGTTAATACCGTCTGCGCCCACTCTTACTGATAGCCTTTCACCGTTAAAGCTCAGCAAATACTTCAGACGCATCAAACGTTTTGTATCAAGCACTTCCTCTAGTCACTAGCGAAAACAGGTCCGCCACGCATGCGAAATACTTACGCTGCCCCGCAAACAGCCCCTTGCCGTATGCAGTTTCTTGACGGAGTGGCTCTATGGCAAGTGAGCACACTGCGACAAATTTGCAGCCTTTGTAGTATAGCAAGCTGACAAACAGGTGCAAGGTTTTAGACGCATCAAGAACGCGTTCTTACAAAACTCATACATTTTATGGATATGCGCTCGACGCCAATATATATATATATTCAGTATCCGAAATAAACGCCGACACTCATAGATACATGCTCGGCGTCCAAGACATTCGTTCGGCGCCAATAAGCATAAGTCGGCACCTATAAATATTTGATCGGCGCCCGTAAACATATGCCTAAATATTTTCTGGAAGATATCAAGTACTTCTGGGCATTCTCCAGATATCCGTAAGCAGACGATCAGGATCCATAAACAAATGTCCAAGATCCATAAACAAATGTCCAAAAATCCCCCGCATCTACAAACAGCCATTCGAGCGATTATGAACGCAAATCATACGATTTGGGCAGAAATTTACGGTTATGGCAATCTGAAATTCCAATTTATGCCACACTTCAGATTATTTGTCCTATAAAACGAGCAATCGCCCATCAGAAATCATTTTTTGGCCATCCCCTTATTGCCACAACCGCAATTCTCTGCCAGATCCCTGGTTTTTAAGGCCATTACAAATAGCCTAAAGCGACTAAGGCGACATAA
>OLPV01000642.1_pt1 | contig 28740 bp, 30 predicted proteins | sample 1671961 | NCBI WGS metagenome assembly OLPV01 (sample SAMEA3136630, study PRJEB25190) | human gut metagenome | biome: human gut; feature: human-associated habitat; material: faeces | place: Austria | collected 2013
ACGTGCTGGTGGACGAGTATCAGGACACCAACCATATGCAGTACCTCTTAACATCCCTGCTTGCAGGCGGACATGAGAACATCTGCGTGGTGGGCGACGACGACCAGAGCATTTACCGCTTCCGGGGTGCGACCATCGAGAACATTCTGAACTTTGAAAAGCAGTACCGGGGCGCGCGGGTCATTCGTCTGGAACAGAATTACCGCTCCACCCAGGCCATCCTCACCGCCGCCAACGCGGTGATCGCCCACAACCTCGGGCGCAAGGGGAAAAAGCTCTGGACAGCCAATGCGCAGGGCGACCCCGTTCTGGTATACGAAGCCTCCGACGAGGGCAGCGAGGGCAATTTCGTCGCGGGGCAGATTCTGGCCGGTTCCCGGGGGAAAAACTTCAAGGACTACGCCATTCTGTACCGCACCAATGCCCAGTCCAACGCAATGGAATTTGCCCTGAAACGAAACGGCATTCCGTACCGGGTCATCGGCGGCACGCGGTTCTTTGACCGGGCGGAAGTCAAGGATATGCTGTCGTATCTGTGCGTCATCAACAACCGGGCGGACGACCTGCGTCTGGGGCGCATCATCAACAATCCCCCCCGCGGGTTGGGCGCGAAGACCATCGAGACCGCCCGGCGACTGGCGGAGGCCGAGGGAAAGCCGCTGTACAGCGTCATTTCCGACCCCTATTCCTACGCCCCGCTGGAAAAGTCCGCCATCAAAATGATGCAGTTTTCCGCCCTCATCGAGGGCATGGCGCAGCTCCTGGAGAATGGTATGAGCCTGCCGGACTTCTACGACGAGCTGCTCATCCGAACCGGGTATGTGGATATGCTGGAAAGCAAGGAAACCGAGGAAAACAAGACTCGGCTGGAAAACGTGCGCGAGTTAAAATCCAGCATAAACTCCTATGTGGAGAATGCGGAAACACCTACTTTGGCGGGATTTCTGGAAGAAATCGCCCTGTATACCGATCTGGAGCAGTACAACGAAAACGACGACGCCGTGGTGATGATGACCATGCACTCGGCAAAGGGACTGGAATTCCCCCATGTGTTCCTCGTTGGCTTTGAGGACGGGCTGTTCCCCGGAATGCGCGCCATCGGCGACGCGGAGGAAATGGAGGAGGAACGGCGGCTGTGCTATGTGGCAATCACCCGGGCCAAGCAAAATCTGACTATTTCCTACGCCCGGCAGCGGATGCTTTACGGCCGAACCAATGCGGCTCTGCCCTCCCGATTCCTGAAGGAAATCCCCGAGGCTTGCATGGTGAAAAAGGGAGGCTATCGGTATCCGGCGGAAAACGCCGCCGGTCATACGGGCTATGGCCAGAGCTACCAGCCCCGTGTCCGCAAGCCCATTCACCAGGTACAAAGTCCCATGATATCGGCTCCTTCCGCCCCGGTTCTGGAGCTGAATGCCGGAGATATGATCTCCCACGCTGCCTTTGGCCGGGGGATGGTGCTGACGGTCATGAAAATGGGCGGGGATGCGCTGCTGGAAATTGCCTTTGACGACATCGGCACCCGGAAGCTGATGGCAAAGGCCGCTTCCGCCCACATGAAAAAGCTGTAATACCGCCACCGGCAGATACATAGCCTGTTCCGGGGGGATGGGCTTATGGTGCGTTGGCTGCGAAAACTGGCGATTTGGCTTGCTCTGATTCTGGCTGGCCTCTGTCTGGCCTTTCTCATGCTTCGCAGCCGCTACCGGGAGGTTATCCGGGATTTGGCCCAGACCCAGGTGAAGAACACCACCTCTGATCTGACCAACGATGCCATTGCCAAGCAGATTGCCCAGGGGGTCATCCGGTATGACCGGATTGTGTTCTTTGAGAAGGATCTGGACGGCCGGATCACCGCTCTGAAAACCAATATGAGCGAGGTCAACCGGCTGAAAACCGACATTCTGAACCTCATCAACGATGAAATTCTGGCTCTGGACACCTCGGACATCGGCATTCCCTTAGGCAGTATTTTTCTGCCGGAGCTGCTGTCCGGGAAGGGGCCTGCCATCCCGGTGCACATTCTGGCCATCCGCAATTCCGATGCGGCATTTTCCAGCTCCTTTTCCCAGGCGGGAATCAACCAGACCCTTCACCGGCTGAATATGAATGTCAGCGTAGACGTGGCCGTGCTGGTGCTGGGACAGACCAGCAGCTTTACCGTGGACAGTCAGGTGGTTGTGGCCGAAACCATTATCGTGGGCAACGTGCCCAGCACTTTTTTACAGACCGGAGGAAATTATGAATCCGAAAGACAGAATTGACGAGCTGACCCGCATACTGACCCAGGCGAACTACGAATACTATGTCCTGGATAACCCTACCATGCTGGATTTTGAATACGATGCCGCCCTGCGGGAGCTGGAGGAGCTGGAAAAAGCCCATCCGGAGTATGCCCGGCCGGATTCTCCAACCCGGCGGGTGGGCGGTCAGGCGGTGAATACCTTTGCCCAGGTGACCCATCCGGTGCCTCTGATGAGCCTACAGGATGTGTTCAGCATGGAAGAGCTGAATGACTTTCTGCTGCACACCCAAGAGGCGGTGGCAAACCCGGAATTTTCGGTGGAGCCGAAAATCGACGGCCTGTCCGTGGCGCTGGAATATGAAAACGGCCTGTTCGTCCGGGGGGCTACCCGGGGGGACGGTACCGTGGGAGAGGATGTGACGGAGAATTTGCGCACCATCCGCTCTATCCCCATGTCCCTGGAAAATGCCCCCGCCCGACTCATTGTCCGGGGCGAGGTCTACATGCCCAAGAAGACCTTCCATGCCCTGAACGCGGCGTTGGAGGAAAACGGGGAGAAGACCTTTGCCAATCCCAGAAACGCCGCCGCCGGTTCTCTGCGGCAGAAGGATTCCAAGGTCACTGCCAAGCGGAAGCTGGACATTCTGGTGTTCAACGTCCAGCTGGCAGAGGGTATGGGCTTTACCAGCCACTGCCAGACCCTGGAATACCTGAAAAGTTTACATTTTAAGGTAATTCCCTACAAAAAGCTGTCGGAAATTGATAAAATTGATGCTGAGGTGCTTCGCATCAATGAGGAGCGGGAGAAGCTGCCCTGCGACATTGACGGGGCGGTCATCAAGCTGGACAGCCTAGCCGATCGGGAGTCTCTGGGCTCCACCGCCAAGTTCCCCAGGTGGGCGGCAGCCTATAAGTATCCTCCGGAAATCAAGCCTACGGTAGTGCGGGACATCGTGGTTCAGGTGGGAAGAACCGGCGTGCTGACGCCGAAAGCCGTGGTGGCGCCGGTACGTCTGGCGGGCACAACCGTCACCAACGCCACGCTCCACAACCAGGATTTCATTTCCTCCCGGGACATCCGGGTAGGGGATACGGTCAAAATTCGCAAGGCCGGAGAGATCATCCCGGAGATTCTGGAGGTTGACCTTTCCAAGCGGCCTGAGGGCACCGTGCCCTATCGGCTGCCCGATCGGTGCCCCGCCTGCGGCGCACCGGTGGAGCAGGACGAAAACGGAGCCTTCCTCCGGTGCACCGGTGCCGAGTGTCCTGCCCAGCTCAGCCGGAATATTGCCCATTTTGCCAGCCGGGACGCCATGGACATTGACGGCCTGGGTTCTGCCATTGTGGATGCGCTCATCGAAAAAGGACTGCTGCGCTCCCCGGCGGACATTTACTATCTGACCCTGGAGGACATCGGAAGTCTATGGAAGGCCGGTTCCACCGCCGCCCAGAAGCTTCTGAATGCCATCGAGGCCAGCAAGGAGCAGGATGTATCCCGGCTGATTTACGCCCTGGGCATCCGCCAGGTGGGAGCCAAAACCGGCAAGGTGCTATCTTCCCGGTTCGGCTCTCTGGATGCGCTGATGAACGCTTCTCTGGAGGAACTGACGGCAGTGCCGGATGTGGGCGGAATCACAGCCCAAAGCATTTTCGAGTGGTTCCGGCAGCCCCAATCTTTGCATATGATCTCCCGGCTCCGAGCCGCGGGGGTGAATTTTGAAAGCCGTCGGGTGGTGACGGACAACCGGTTCGAGGGGAAGACCTTCGTGCTCACCGGGGCGCTGAGTAAATTTACCCGGGAAGCGGCCACGGAGAAAATTGAGTTGCTGGGGGGCAAGGTTTCCGGCTCCGTTTCCAAGAAGACCAGCTTTGTGGTGGTAGGCGAGAACGCCGGCTCCAAGGAGCGCAAGGCCAGAGAGCTGGGAATTCCTATTCTCACCGAAGACGAGTTTCTGGAATATCTGAACTAAGGAACCTCTGAATAAATCGTCTGCGGCTGGATAGCGGATCTTTTTCCCTATCCGTGCAGCTTCAAAAGTGGGAAATACATACAGTATTCCTCCACTTTTGAAGCCTTCGGCTAGAGAAAAATCTCTCGCTCCCAGCTCTTGCCGATTTAATCAGAGGTTCCTAAAAAACGGAGGTCAGCGGGAATGCTGACCTCCGTCTACGTTTTCATAGTCAAATATTTTTCCGCGCTTCCTCCGAATCCCCCGGCTGCTTCGCCGAAAGTGCGGAGAAATAATTTGGTGCGCTGGAGGGATTTTATAAAATCGGTGCCAAGTTTTAAGAGTAATTACAAAGAGTAATCCTCTTCGTCGTATTTGGAAAAATCCAGAGCCTTGGCCTTGTGGGGAATTCGCTTACAGGGGTCGTACCGGAAGGAAAAGCACTTGCTCTCTGGCAGACGCACCCCCTTTTTCGTGCACAGAATCTCTCCGTCCTCTAGAGCCGTACCATGGGTGCAATAGGCGCATTTGCGCTCGATTTTTCTTCTGAATAGCATATTTTCTGCCTCCTGTGCTGATTGGCTGTATTATACTACAAAAGCTGCCTGGTTTCCATATCTTTTTTTGCACAGCAGGTACACCGGTACCAATGCCAGCAGGGGAGCGGGGGTTTTCAACACCAGGCTGATGCCGAAGAGAAAGCTCACAAGGGTCTGCAAGGCCTTTCCCAGGCCGTAATACCTCAGGGACAGCCCCTGGGTCACGGAGAGAGTCTGGACACTGACGCACAGACCTCCCGCCGCCAGCAGACAGCCGCACACGAGAAAGCGCACCGTCACATCGGAAATCCGACGCAGCTCCAGGCAGCCGTTGGATAATTCCAGCAGCCCGATGACAAGAACCCGAACCGTCGGCGGTACGGCAAACAGTACCCACCGATCAAGAAAGGCAATGAGAGTCCGAAACAGCACAATCCAACCGCAGACAACGGCCATGGTTCTGACGCCTTCCCGCACCGGGTCACAGGATGCTTTGGACGGCACGACAGAGCCTGCCTGTGAGGTAGTAGGCAGAGAAATGCACCGGGCGGCAAAGAGGGCTCCCAGAAGGTGGATTCCCCAAATCAGCCACACCATCCAAGGCCTTGGAAAGAGCCTTCCCACCATGCCGAAGAGAAAGGCAGGCCCGGCGTTGCTGGAAAAGGCCAGCAGACGTTGGGCCTCCTCCTTTGACAGAGCACCGCTGCGCCAGGCCTGACAGACCGCCTGGGCACCCACCGGATAGCCTCCCAGAATGGCCGGAAGCGCCAGAGCGGGTACTCGGTCGGTCATTCCTGGCAGCAGGCCGGACAGACACCGGGGAAGCCGGAAATCCCTGCCCCAGCTGCCCATCAGCAGCCCGGAAAGGACGAAAAAAGGGAACAGGGATGGTACCACGGTTTTCAGGCACAGGCTGACCCCTGCCTGCGCTCCTGTCAGCGCCGTCCGGCTGTCCAGAATCAGAGCCAGCATTCCCGCCGCTCCGAAAAGCCCCAGAATCCGCTTGTGTTGCTTCACAGTCATTCACCTCGCGCAATTCTATGCAAACGAGGGCTTCTCCATTCATATCCTAGGAAAAAGGGGGTGCCGCTGAGGTGGAAAAAATAAGTGGCTTCTGGGAGCGTCTGGCCGCCAGGGCAGAACTGGACACGGAGCCTATACCCGCACAGCCCATTATCGAAATCGGCGGTGACACCAGGGTGTTGGTGGAAAATCACCGGGGCGTTCAGGCCTACTGCCCGGAGGAAATTTGCATCGGGCTGAAATTCGGCCAGGTTCGAATCTGCGGTCACAATATGGTGCTTACCCGGATGAGCCGGGAACAGCTGCTAATCCGGGGAAAAATCGACACTGTGTCTCTGCTTCGGAGGGATACTCCATGAGCTTCTGGAAGCAGGCGGCGGGAATTGTCCGGGCGGAGCTGGTCAGTGCCGACCCAGAGGGAACCCTGTGTGCCCTGGGAGAAACGGGAATCGAACTGGACAAAATCACCCCGAAAGGGGCACTGACCTTGGAATTTCTTCTGCGCCGAGAAGACCTTCCGACGGCGGAGGCTCTGTGCCGGAAGCGGGGAGACAGCTTCCGGGTACTGGGTCGGCAGGGGCTCTGGTACGCTGTCTGGGCACTTTGGGAGCGGAAGCTCCTTCTGACGGGGCTGGTTTTCCTGCTGGGGCTTACTATACTGCTTCCCACCCGGGTACTCTTTTTTCGGGTGGAGGGAAACAAAGCCGTACCCAAAGGGCAGATTCTTTGGGAGGCGGAACGTCAGGGACTGTCCTTCGGGGCTTCCCGGCGGGGCGTGCGCAGCGAGAAAATCAAAAACGCTCTACTGGAAGCCATTCCGGAGCTGGAATGGGTGGGGGTGAATACCCAAGGCTGCACTGCGGTGATCTCCGTTCGGGAGCGGACGGCTCCCGCCCCGGCGCCGGAAGCAAAACATCAGGTGGGAAACATCGTTGCCGCCATGGACGGCTACATTCTCTCCGTCACCGTCACCCAGGGCACGGGGCAGGTTCAGCCCGGTCAGGCGGTAAAAAAGGGGGAAATTCTGATTTCCGGCTACACAGACTGCGGCATCTGCATTCAGGCTGCCCAGGCTGAGGGAGAGATTCTGGCGCAGACCCGACGGCAGCTGGAAGCGGTGACCCCGGCGCAGTACCTGCGAAAGGGGAAAATCATCGGCACCAAGCGTACGCTGAGCCTGCTTCTCGGAAAAAAGAGAATCTTTTTTTGGAAAGACAGTGGAATTTTGGAGGGTAGTTGTGATAGAATACAGAAGGATTATCCTTTGACCCTGCCGGGGCGGTTCCGGCTTCCGGTTTCCCTTCGGGTGGAAACCTATGAAATCCGGGATAACATACCGGAAACGCTCAGTGCCCAAGAGGTAGATGAGCAGATGAAAGCCTTTTCCGCCCGGTATCTTCCCCAGCAAATGATCGGGGGGCAGATACTGGAGGCGCAGCAGAGGGTTCTCCGGGAGAAAGGCGTTTACCGTCTCCGGGGAAGCTATCTGTGTCAGGAGATGCTCGGCAGGGAAAAAAGGGAAGGAAATGGAGAATCAAATGGCCAAGCAAGTGGACAGAGCGGTGAACGCGGAACGGGTTGAAGACCTGATTGCCGTATTCGGCTCTTTTGACGAAAATGTAAAGCGGATTGAGGAAGCTCTGGGGGTTCAGATCGTGAACCGGGGCACGGAGCTTCACGTCATCGGCGACGAGGAGCAGGCCGACAAGGCCGTGCGCACCCTGGAGGGGCTGCTGACTCTGGCCTCCAAGGGGGAAGCCATTGACGAACAGCGGGTTCGCTATCTGATTACCCTAGTGAACGAGGGAAACGACCAGCAGGTGGCTCAGATGGCCAAGGACGTGGTGTGCATCACCGCCAAAGGAAAGCCCATCAAAGCAAAGACTGTAGGCCAGCAGAAGTATATGAAGGCCATCCAGTCCAACACCATCACCATTGGCGTTGGCCCTGCGGGCACCGGCAAGACCTATCTGGCGGTAGCCGCCGCTGTGGCCGCTTTCCGGGAGCGGACGGTGAATCGGATCATCCTCACCCGGCCGGCGGTGGAGGCAGGGGAGCGGCTGGGCTTCCTGCCCGGTGATTTGCAGAACAAGGTTGACCCTTACCTGCGGCCTTTATATGACGCACTGTACGACATGCTGGGGGCGGAGACCTTCCAGAAATACCAGGAGCGGGGTTCTATTGAGGTGGCTCCTCTGGCGTACATGCGGGGTCGTACCCTGGACGACAGCTTCATCATCCTGGACGAGGCTCAGAACACCACCCGGGAGCAGATGAAAATGTTCCTGACCCGGCTGGGTTTCGGCTCGAAAATCGTCATCACCGGCGACGTGACCCAGATCGACCTGCCGGAGGATACGGTTTCCGGCCTGAAGGACGCCATCCGGGTGCTGGAAAACGTAAAGGACATCGCCATCTGCCGGCTCACCGCCGCGGACGTGGTGCGTCACGCCCTGGTGCAGGAAATCATCAGTGCCTACGAGAAAGCGGACAAAGTGCCCGCCCCGAAAAAGCCCCGGCAGCTGACCGGGCGATACAAGAGGAAGAATTGACATGAATCACAGAATCAACCTGGTTTTTGAGGAATTTAGTCTGCAAAGCTTTGCCATCAAGCAGATTATCCGCACCTGCATCAAGGAGACCTTGAAGGCGGAAAAGGTCACGGCCAAGTGCGAAATCAATGTGCTCGTGACCAATGACGCGGGCATTCAGACTGTGAACCGGGAAAGCCGGAACATCGACCGGCCTACGGACGTGCTGAGCTTTCCCATGTTCCAGCTGGAGGCAGGCAATCCGCCGGAGGACTGGAGCGAATACGAAGACCCGGCCACGGGACTTGTACCCCTGGGGGACATGTGCATCAGCCTGGAGCGTGCCGTTGCCCAGGCTCAGGAGTTCGGCCATTCCGTCCGCCGGGAGGTGGGGTACCTGACCATCCATTCCATGCTTCATCTGCTGGGCTATGACCATTTGGATGAGGGAGAGCAGAAGCGGCAGATGCGCGCCCGGGAGGAGGCCATCGCCGCCGGAATTCCCGGAATGCAGAGGGATTAAAGGAGAGAGAATATGAATACCAAAACCGCTATGATTACCATTGCCGGACGGCCCAACGTGGGCAAGTCCACCCTGACCAACTACCTGGTGGGCGAGAAGATCGCCATCGTATCCAATAAGCCCCAGACCACCCGAAACCGGATCTGCGGCATCGTCACCCGTGGAAATCTTCAGTTCGTCTTCATGGACACTCCCGGCTATCACAAGGCCAGAACTAAGCTGGGAGACTATATGGTGAACACCGTCCGGGAATCCATTTCCGACGTGGATGCCACCATTCTGGTGGTGGAGCCAATCGCCAGCATCGGCGTTCAGGAGGAAGCGCTCATCGAGCGGATCCGTGCTTCTCACTGCCCGGCGATTCTCGCCATCAACAAAATCGACACCGTGGAAAAGGACAAGCTGCTGGAGGTCATCGCCGTTTATTCTGCGGCCGGGGTCTTTGATGCCATCATCCCTATTTCCGCCAAAACCGGCGACGGGGTGGAGGAGCTGCTGAAGGAGTGCGAAAAATATGCCCAGGAGGGGCCCTTCCTGTTCCCGGACGACGTGACCACCGATCAGCCGGAACGGCAGGTGATGGCAGAAATCATCCGGGAAAAGCTGCTGTGGTGCCTGGATAAGGAGATTCCCCACGGCACTGCCGTGGAAATCACCACCTTCTCCGAGCGGGACAACGGCATCATCGACCTGGACGCCACCATCTACTGCGAAAAGGCCAGCCACAAGGGCATTATCATCGGCAAGCACGGAGATATGCTGAAAAAGATTTCCTCTCTGGCCCGGGCGGACTGCGAGAAGTTCATGGGCACCAAGGTTTACCTGACCACCTGGGTGAAGGTGAAGGAAAACTGGCGGGACAGCGACTTCCTGGTACGCAATTTCGGCTACAGCGAATAATTTCCAGTTGTATTTTCCTTTTTTGCGCAAATCCTATTTCCGGAGGGATGGGAATGAACGCGCAGGATTATTGGAATCTTTTTCTGGATACCGGTGCGCCGGAAGCGTACCTTATGTACAGCCATTTGACCAAATCGGAGGAAACACATGTACTTGACGATTCAGGGAATCGTTCTGCGGGTCACGGACTACAATGACCGGGATGCCCTTCTTACGGTGCTTTCCCGACGGCACGGAAAGCTGACGGTGAAGGCGCGGGGTCTTCGCCGGAAAAACAGTCCGCTCATTGCTCCCTGTCAGCTTCTGGCTTTCGGGGAGTTTACCCTGTTTGAATATCGGGGGCAGTACACCGTCAACGAGGCGCATTCCATTGAGCTGTTCTCGCCGCTCCGGCGGGAACTGACCCAGCTGTCCCTGGGTACTTATTTTGCTCAGGTTGCGGAGGTTCTATCTCAGGAGGACATCCCCAACCCGGAGCTGCTGTCTCTGCTGCTGAACAGCCTTTACGCACTGACCGAATTAAGGCTTTCCGAAGCCCAGGTGAAGGCGGTATTCGAGCTTCGGGCAGCCTGCCTTTCGGGTTTCACGCCGGACTTGTTTGGCTGCCACATCTGCGGAAGCCAGAAGCCGGTGCGATTTGACCTTCGAGCCGGGCAGCTGGAATGCGAAAGCTGCCGGGATCCGGATTCCGATGGCATCCGGCTGCCGGTAACGCCGACGGTGCTGGAAGCTATGCGCTACATCTGCCTGTGTGAGCCGAAACGGCTGTTTTCCTTCCAGATCGGGAAAGATGCGTTAACGCTGCTGGGAAATCTCACGGAGGCCTATCTTGCCACCCAATTGGAACGGGGCTTTTCCACCCTGGATTTCTATAAATCCCTGTTTATAGGAGAAAACTATGTCTGAATTATACGAAAAATCCCTGCAAAAGCTGGAACTTGACCAGGTTTTGCAGCGCTTGTCCGCCTGCGCCGGAAGCGAGGGCGGCAAGGCAGCCTGTCTGCTTCTGCGGCCAACCTCCGACTTGGAAGAGGTGACGCTGCTCTTGCAGCAGACCACCGCCGCTTCCGACCTGTGCGCCCGGAAGGGAAACCCGGTGTTCGGGGACGTGACGGACGTTTCGTCTTCTCTGGAGCGGGCGGAACGGGGGGGCACTTTGCAGGCCAAGGAGCTTTTGCGCGTTGCGGGGATTCTGCGCTGCGCCCGAACCATCCAGGGCTATGTGTCCCCGGATGACCCAAGCACCGTTCTGGACTCTCTATTCCGGAGCCTGACTCCCAATAAATACTTAGAGGACAAAATTTTCGGCGCGATCCTTTCCGAAGAGGAAATCGCCGACACTGCATCCACGGCCCTGGCGGATATCCGGCGGCATATGCGCATTCAGTCCGGAAAAATCCGGGACAGCCTGCAAAAGGTGATTTCCTCCCCGGCCTATTCCAAATTTCTCCGTGAGCCGATCATCACCATCCGCCAGGGGCGTTACGTGGTGCCGGTGAAATCCGAATGCAAGAATGATGTCCCCGGCCTGGTGCACGACGTATCCGCCACCGGCTCCACCTATTTTGTGGAGCCAATGTCCGCGGTGAACGCCAACAATGCCCTGCGGGAACTCCAGTTGAAAGAAAAGAAGGAGATTGAACGGATCCTGGCAGAGCTGTCCAGCGAGGTCGCTGCCCATGCGGAGGATATCAATCTGGACTACTCTCTGCTGGTGCAGCTGGATGTGATCTTCGCCAAAGCCAAGCTCAGCTATCAGATGCGGGCTGGGGAACCGATCATGAACGAGAAGGGCAGGGTGGAGCTGCGCAAGGCTCGTCACCCACTCATTGATCCCAAAACCGTGGTTCCCATTTCCGTCCGCTTGGGCACGGATTTTGATTCCGTGATCATCACCGGACCCAACACCGGCGGCAAAACCGTCACCCTGAAAACCATCGGTTTGCTCACCCTGATGGCCGAGTGCGGCCTGCACATTCCCGCGGGAGACGGCAGCACCCTTTCTACCTTCGAGGCCATTCTCGCGGATATCGGCGACGAGCAGTCCATTGCCCAGAGCCTTTCCACCTTCTCCAGCCATATGCGAACCATCGTGGATGTGGTGGCGCAATGCGATGACCGAACTCTGGTGCTCTTCGATGAGCTGGGCGCGGGCACCGACCCGGCTGAGGGCGCGGCTCTGGCTACGGCCATCATCGAATTCTGCCGGAAAATGGGCAGCCGGGTGGTGGCAACTACCCACTATGCCGAGCTGAAGCTTTACGCCATGCGCACCAAGGGGGTTATCAACGCCTCCTGTGAGTTTGACGTGGAGACATTACGTCCTACCTATCGGCTGCTCATTGGCATTCCCGGAAAGTCCAACGCCTTCGCCATTTCCCGGAAGCTGGGACTGGCCGAGGAAATCCTCAAGGAAGCGGACAGCCTGGTAGATAAGAGCGATAAGGACTTTGAGGATGTGCTGTCTCAGCTGGAAAGCCAGCGGCAGCAGATGGAGTCCGCCCGTGTGGAGGCGGAACGGCTTCGCCAGGAGACGGCGAAAATCAAGCAGCAAAGCGAGCAGTACCAGGCCCAGCTTCAGAAGGAGAAAGAAAAAGCCATGGAGTCTGCCCGGAAGGAAGCTCAGTACATCATCGAAGAGGCTCGGGCTGCCGCAAACCTTGCCAGTGAAGAGCTGAAAGCCATGAAAAAGCAGCTTCAGGATCGGGCGGATACCACGGGCTTCAACCAGCGGCAATCTGAGCTGCGCCGGAACCTGAACGAGGCCGAGGACAAGCTGCGCTCCGCCCAGCCCAAGAAGGAGCGGCCCAAGCCCAGCCGGGGAATCCTGGTGGGAGACACGGTGGAGCTTCTGAAGCTGGGCACCAAGGCCAGCGTTATCGGCATCAACAAGGACGGCTCACTGCAATTGCAGGCGGGCATTCTGAAAATGACCGCCGCCCCGGAGGAAGTCTATCTTCTGGAAAACGAGAATCCCTACAAGGAAAAGGGAGCCCGTCCCAAGCACTCCGGCCGGGAGATGAAGCTCAGTGCCATGCCCACGGAAATTGACCTGCGGGGAATGGATGCCATTGAGGCCATCTGCGTGCTGGATCGGTATCTGGACGAGGCCATGCGAGCCAATCTGACCCAGGTGCGGATCATTCACGGCAAAGGCACCGGAACCCTTCGTGCCGCCGTTCAGCAGGATCTGAAAAAGAATAAGTATATCAAGTCCTTCCGACTGGGTGTCTACGGCGAGGGCGAGGACGGTGTGACCATTGCGGATTTTCGGTGATTTTCGCCGATTTTCACCAGATATCTGAGTTTGGAAACGTTTTCAACAAGAACGGTTTGGTTCTACGGGTTTTTGTTGTGGAAACAGGCTGAAAATTAGTTGACTTTTTCGGTAAAAATGCTATCATATAGCTAGACTCGTCGTGCGCTCCGCGTGCGATGAAAAGGAGTGGATAATATGTTTAGTAAAGAAGTTGTCGTTCGGTGCGAGTCCGGTCTTCACAACCGGCAGGCTACATACTTCGTGCAGAAGGCGAACGAATTTGAAAGCAGCATCTGGCTGGAATCCGGCAACCGTAAAATGAACGCCAAGAGCCTCCTGGGCATCATGTCCCTGGGTATTGTTACCGGCACCACTGTGACCCTGAGTGCCATCGGCCCCGATGCGGAGGCTGCCGTGAACGCCCTGGATACGTTGCTTCAGCGGGACGTCTACTAATTCGCTCTATTTTTGCCGCCTCTGTGCCCGTTGACGCATTGAGGCGGCATTTTTACGTTGGACAATGGATTCTGTCAAGACTTAGGAAAAGCGTTGCAAGAGGGGAGGATTTCCCACGACATTTGACGAACTCAAGGAAAAGGCTCTGTCCCTGCCCTATGCCCCGGGGGTCTATATCATGCGCGATCAGACCGACAAGGTTATTTACGTCGGCAAGGCCAAGAAGCTGAAAAACCGGGTAAGCCAGTATTTTCAGGACACCGCCTCCCATACGCCCAAAACCAGAATGATGGTAAGCAAAATCCACCACTTCGACGTGATTGTGGCCGCCTCGGAGTTTGAGGCTCTGGTGCTGGAATGCTCCCTGATCAAGCGCTACATGCCCAAGTACAACATCCTTCTCAAGGACGATAAGGGCTATCCCTATCTGCGGCTGGACATGCGTCCGGTGTACGCGGAAATAACGATGGTCAGCAAGCTTTCCGATGATGGGGCGGAGTATTTCGGCCCCTATGGCACTCGTGGCGTCACCCAGAACGTGCTGGAGGCTCTTCGGCTGACATTCCAGCTTCCCGGATGCCACAAGCAATTTCCCCGGGACATCGGCAAGGAGCGGCCCTGCCTGAACTATCACATGAACCAGTGCGCCGGCTGGTGCCAGAGCAGTGTCAGCGCCATCCGTTATCGGCAGGTCATGCTCCAGGTTCGGGAGCTTCTCCGGGGGAATTATAAGGGCGTAGCCGCCCAGATCAAAGAACAGATGCTCGCGGCCTCCGAGGAGCTGAAATTCGAGCTGGCGGCCAGCCTCCGGGATCGGCTCCAGGCCGTGGAAAATCTGGGCCAGAAGCAGCTGGTCACCGCGGGCTCTCTGGCAGATACGGATGTGATCGGCTACGGGGAGACGGAAGCCAAGGCCTGCTTTGCGGTGCTCCATTTCTCCGGAGGGAACCTTCTGGACAAGGATTACGAGGTCTTCCCCCGGCCGGATGAGAAGGAAGAGGCGGTTTCCAGCCTCTTGAAGCAATATTATCTCAGCCGGGGACTGGTGCCCAAGCGGATTTTCCTGCCCTTTGAAATTGAGGATGGGGACATGATTGCCGAGCTCTTGTCCCAGCAGTGCGGCCGCCTGCCAAAGCTTCAGGTGCCCCAGCGAGGGGACAATGTCCGCCTGGTGGAGCTTGCCTGTAAGAATGCCTTTGAGGAAGCCCAGCGGCTCACCGGCAGGGAAGAGCGGGTCAGCGCAACCCTGACCCTTCTCGGCAAAATGCTGAACATGGAGGCTCCGGAGAGAATCGAGTCCTTCGATATTTCCAACATCTCCGGCACGGACATTGTAGCCGGCATGGTGGTTTTTGTGAACGGCAAGCCTAAGAAAAGCGACTACAAGCGGTTCAAGCTGGAGGGACTGGCCAATCAGGATGACTATGCCTCCATGCGCCAGGTGGTGAAGCGGCGGTTTGTCCACTACAAGGCGGGCGACGCGGGCTTCGGGGAAAAGCCGGATCTTCTGCTCATCGACGGCGGCATCAACCATGCCAGAATCGCGGTGGAGGCTTTGGAGGAACTGGGGCTGAGAATGTCGGTATTCGGCATGGTCAAGGACGACCGGCACCGAACCCGGGCCTTGGTGAGCCCGGAAGGGGAGGAAATCCGGATTGACAACAACCAGGCGATTTTCTCCCTCATCGGCAACATTCAAGAAGAGGTTCACCGATTTGCCATCACCTATCACCGGCAGCTGCGCAGCAAACGTCTGCGCTACTCGGAACTGGACAACATTCCGGGCATCGGCCCCAAGCGGAAGCAGGAGCTTCTCAAGCAGTTCAAGTCCCTGAGCGCCATCGGTCAGGCTACCTTGCCGGAGCTGGAACGACTGCTTCCCAAGGATGCCGCCATGGCAGTCTATTCCCATTTTCAGGAAAAACGGAGTTAATTATGCGGGTAATTACAGGAAAAGCCCGGGGCGTTTCTTTGAAAACCCCGGAAGGAATGCTGACCCGTCCCACGGCGGATCGGGTGAAGGAAGCTCTTTTCAGCATCATCCATTTTGATATTCCCGGTGCCCGGGTGCTGGATTTATTTGGCGGCACCGGCCAGCTGGGGATTGAAGCTTTGAGCCAGGGAGCTGCCCAGGCGGTGTTCGTGGATGCCCGGGAAGAGGCCTGCAGGCTGATTCGGGAAAACTTAAGCCGGACAAAGCTTTCCGGCGGCACCGTGGTTCGGGCAGACTACATGGACTATCTGTCCCGGTGCAGGGAAAAGTTTGATATCATTTTTCTCGACCCACCCTACGCGGAAACCTACCTGGAAAACGCAATAAAAAGGATTACAGAAATTGACATTTTGCAATCTAATGGTATAATAGTAGCGGAACGCCCACTGGGGAAGGAACTTCCCTGGGAATTCGAAGGCTACGTCCGTTCCAAAGACTATAAATATGGAAAAACCCTTCTTACCATTTACCGGAAGGCGTGAAGGGTGCGGTGGAAATATGAAAACAGCCATCTATCCGGGCAGCTTTGACCCGGTCACCAGCGGACACCTGAATATTATTCGCCGGGCCGCCGGTATCTTTGACAAGCTCATCGTCTGCGTCATGGTGAACGCGGGCAAAAATCCAATGTTTACCCAGGACGAGCGGGTGGAGCTGATTCGCCGGGTCACCAGCGACCTTCCCAACGTGGAGGTGGATGCCTCCAAGGAGCTGCTGGCGGAATACGCCCGACGGCGGGGCAGCTGCGTGGTGGTCAAGGGACTGCGGGCAGTGTCGGATTTTGAGACGGAATTTCAGATGGCTCTGGTCAATCGAAAAATCAACCCGGAGCTGGATACCATGTTTTTGACTGCGGACAGCAAGTTTATGTTCCTGAGTTCCAGCCTGATCAAGGAGCTGGGCACCTATGGAGCGGATTTGTCGGATTTGCTTCCCGCTGAAATTATTCCGGATTTTCAGGCAAGAATAGAGAGCAGGAAAACGAATCATTAAGGAGGAAATCACAATGAGCGATCGGAATACGGAAGATATCATTGGCGCGCTGTACGATATGGTGCAGGATGCCCGCTCTATGCCCCTGGCCGCGGACAAGTGCATTCTGGAGCGTGACCGGGTGCTGGATATGCTGGACGAGATCCTGGCGCAGCTGCCCGGTGAGATCAAGCAGTCCCGGGCCATCGTGGAATCCCGGACGGAAATCGTAGGCCAGGCTCGCCGGGAGGCAGAGAATGTGCTCCGGGAGGCCCAGGAGAAGGCCAAGCAGATGGTCACCAAGGAAGCGGTGTACACCGAGGCCAAGAAGCGCAGCGAGGAGCTGATTGCTCAGACCCAGGAGCGGATCAACCAGCTGCGCAAGGCGGCCAACGAATACATGGACGAGTCCCTGCGCCAGACCGAAGAGGTGATGTCCAAAGCACTGAATGAGGTTCGGGATACCCGGATGAAATTCCGTGCGGTAACGGAGGCCCAGGAGCAGCGCAAGACTGCCAACGTGGACATTGAAGTATAAGGAACAAACCATAGGAAGCCCCTGGCAATGCTGGGGGCTTCCTATTTGAAAAGAACCGGAGTTGTGGTTTTCACGGCTCCGGTTCTTTTTCTGCCGTCTGGGCGATAGAATTGGGATAGGGGAGGGGTAAACATGAGCGTAAAGTGGAACTCCGGAAGGGCTGTATCCATTCCGAAAGGACTGGCCATGGGGAACGGTGTCAGCCTTGGCATGACGATTCTGATGTCTTTTGCGCTGGCGGGACTGATCAGCCGGGAACGGCTTTCCTGGGATCAGGTCGGTTATGGCATTTTGATTTTGCTGTTTCTTTCTGCACTGCTGGGGGCCGCCACTTCCGTGAAGGCCGTGAAACGTCAGCGGCTGATGATTGCAATGGGCTCAGGGCTGCTGTTCTGGGCAACCCTGATTGCCATAACTGCCCTGTTTTTTGGGGGACAGTACGACGGAATGCTGGTCACAGGACTGGTCATTCTGGCCGCCAGCGGCATCGTGGCACTGACGGGCCTGCGGCGGGAAAACCGGAAGGGAACAGCCTCCTACCGGCGGAAAGGACTCTGATTTTTCCTGCTTGGGAAGCATAGGTAAATACTATTTACCTATGCTTCCAAAAATGCAGGAGTCCTTGCAATTCCGATATTTAGTATATTTTTGCTGCGGATAACCCAAGATATTGAAGATATAATTGAAAATGATAAAAAATCGGCAAGCGTCCTTAGCACCGGTTTACATAAAACGTTTACATAATTATCCGTCAATATTGACAAAAAAAGCAATTTTGGCTAAAAACGCTTGAATTTGTGTACGAAATGGAGTATAGTATGGAGGCATAGAAATCTTGACTGTATCTGTCGCCTTTTGTACCCGGCTTCTCTTTTTCGTAAGCAAGTATTTTTGCCTCGGGAGGGTTTGATCGAGGGTGCGTACAAGGCTGTCTGCTGTTTCTTCCCGCAGGCGCAAGGCTGCGGCTTTTGTGCTTGCATTTGTGTGGGTTCTGGGGACGGTTTCCGGAATTGTGTATTCCTGCTGTCCTATGGTCGATTCTGCTTCTCTGATGCGCAGGGCACTGCTTGCTCCTGTGTCGATCGTTTCTTTTCTGTGTGTCTCGTTCTTACCTTTTGTAATGTCCGCCATTCTGGCTTTTTTGGATTGCCCTCTGGGGATCTATGGAATCTGCTTTTGGAAGGCCTTTCTCCATGGATTTGTATCCGCAGGGCTGATAACGTGCTTCCCGGACTGGGGCTGGCTGATTCGGTGCTTTCTGCTGCTGGGCGACGGCACCCTGCCCATCCTGTACTGGCTTTGGCTGCGATGTGTGCAGGGGCGGCCGGTATTGGCTCCTGTGGCTGCTGCCGGCTTTGGGCAGCTGGCACTGGCTGCCGCCGGGTATTGCCATGTGTTTCCTCTTTACTGGCGGTTCATTGAATCTATGAAAGGATAAAAAGGTAAGCTGTTACATGCTGGATTTGATTCATGCCTATGAAAATTACCTGGTCAAGGTAAAGCAGGCATCCACGAACACCGTGTCCTCTTATCTGCGGGATATCCGCCAGTTTGACAGCTGGCTGGGCGGCAGTGTTCTGGATGCCTCGCAACAGAATATCCGTGCGTATCTGACTTACCTTCAGGAGCAGGGAAAGTCTGGTGCTACGGTGTCCCGTTCCTTGGCCAGCCTGAAAAACTTCTACGCCTACGCCGTATCCTCCGGATTTCTGGATGTCTCTCCCGTTTCCGGCCAGATTCACATTGACCGGGGGGAGCGTCGGCTGCCCCAGATTCTGACCGGCAGGGAAGTGGAGCTGCTGCTGTCCCAGCCTTCCTCCTCAGATTTCAAGGGAGTCCGGGACAAGGCAATGCTTGAGGTGATGTACGCCACCGGCATCCGGGTCTCCGAGCTCATCGATCTGAATGTGGACGACGTAAACCAGGACATGGGTGTCATCCGCTGCGCCAGTGCCAAGAAGACCCGGGTGATTCCCCTGTATCCGGCGGCGCAGAAGGCTCTGAGCGTCTACCTCAGCGAGGTTCGCGCACTCATCGCAACCAATCCCGCCGAGCGGGCTTTGTTTGTAAACATCGGCGGTTCCCGGATGAGCCGGCAGGGCTTCTGGAAAATTCTCAAGCACTACCAGGCCACGGCCGGAATCGAAAAGGACATTACCCCCCATACCCTCCGGCACAGCTTCGCCGTGCATCTGCTGGAAAACGGCGCGGACATCAGCGCCCTCCAGGAGCTGATGGGTCACAGTGACATTTCCTCCACTCAGCTCTACACTTCCCTCATCGATAAGAAGGTAAAGACCGTTTACGAAAAATGCCACCCCAAGGCTTGAAGTAAACCCCCTCCGTATGCTTTGACATGCGGAGGGGGTTTCTGTATAATGTGGCGTAAGGGGGGTGACGCAATGGAGGGTAATTTCCCGCTTGACGGAAAGAATCGAAGGTTGCGGCTTTGGCGCATTCCGTTTTTTCTGTCCGGGGCATTTCTGATCGGACTGTGCGGATTTCTGCGGGCTGTGGATTCTCAGACCGGAAGTGAGCTGGTCGTGCTGCTTCTGATGGGTGTCGTCTTCTGTCTGGCAGCCATTCTTTCCGGGCTATACAATCGAAAGGGTTATATCTGCCTGAAAAACGGGCGAATTCAGGCCCGGTATCACTGGCTGGGGAGACTGGACTGCGCCATAGAAGATATTGCGTTCGTCCTGCCCCAGGTCAATACGCTCACAATCCTGCTGAAAAACGGAAGGCGGCACATCATCACCGGCGTTGAGGATTCTTGGCTTCTGAGCCGACTCATTCGTCGGCGTCTGTATGCCGCCGAAAGGGAATTGCCGGATTCGCTAAGGCAGGAGTTGAACCTGGCGAAGGCAAAACGCGCAAAGACACTCACCTGGGTGATTTGCGGAACAGCCATGTTGTTTGTCAATATTCTTCTGACGGTGCTGCTGACCGGCGGCCGGGAACTGCACGAATTCAGCCGATTGGATTGGTATCGGTTTCTGGGAATGGGGTTTTGGGAACTCTTTCTTCTGGTTGCGCTTTTTGGGGTTGCCAATCAGTGCGGCAATCAGCTGCTTACCCTGGAGGTGTTGCGCTACCGTCTGCGAGGCGCCCTTATCGCATTCACCTCGCTACCAACCAATCATGTGCGCCGCGTCTACACCGACGAGAACAATTCCGGCCGGGTGGTCGTGTGTGGCTTTCCCAACTCGAAGTCGGTTTATTACTGCGTCCAGGAATTTAGCGCAGATGAGAAGCTGGAAACCGTCTATTCCTCCCAAATCTTCGCTAGCCGGAAGGAACTGCCAGAGGACGCATTCTCCGGGCTGATGGATATTTCCTTTTTATTCCCAAAAGTGTGACCCTTCTACCCGCAATTCCGTCTATATAGATGAAGACAGAAAGAAGGGGGGGACACCCTATGGAAGACAGCAAAATTCTGGAGCTGTACTGGAGCCGGGACGAACAGGCCATCGCCGAGACCCGGGCATCCTACGGCCTGCCGCTGCTGGCTCTTGCAAACCGCATTCTGAGCAGCCGGGAGGATTCGGAGGAAACCGTCAGCGACACATTTCTTCGCGCCTGGCAGACCATCCCGCCGGAGCGGCCAAAGGATTTTCTCGCCTTTCTGCGAAGAATTTGCCGGAATCTGGCCTTCGACCGGCTGGACTGGAACCGGGCGGCCAAGCGGAATCCGAAGCTGATCGCTCTGACCGCGGAGCTGGAGCAGTGCATCCCGGATCTCCGGCAGGGAGAGATTCCGGACAGGCTTTCCCTGAAAGAAATGTTGGAACGCTTTCTGCGGCAGCTTCCCAAGGAAAGTCGGGGGATTTTCCTGCGCCGGTATCTCTACGGGGATTCCGTTGGCGAAATCGCCCAGAGATACACCGCCAGTGAAAGCAAGGTAAAAATGCAGCTGCACCGCACCCGGGAAAAGCTGCGCCGTTTTCTGGAACAGGAGGGGATCGCACTATGACCGGAAAGGATCTGCTGATGACTCTGGGCACCATTGATGAGGTTTTTTACGAAGAAGCAGAAAAGCCGATGCCCAGCCGCCGAAGGCGAATCGCCATTGCGGTGCTGGTGGCCGCGCTGCTTCTGCTGGCGGGCTGCTCCTACGCGGTGCTGACGCAGGCACAATGGTTTCAGAGCTTCTTCGGGCGGCTGAATGGTCAACCCCTCAGTCAGGGGCAGAACGCGTATATTGAAGAAAACGTGCAACCCATCGGAGGGCAAAGCGTGACCGTGGGTCACTACCGGCTTACCCTGGAATCTGCCCTTGCCGAGGAGCGCACCGCCTGCATCCGCCTCCGGTTGGAGGGGCCCGGGCTGAGAGAAATGTACAGCGTTGGTTTCCTGCCGCGGCCCCTGGCAGACGGCACCGGCATGGAAGCCGTGTTTTTCCGGAAGGGAAGAACGGCTCAGGAGGAAAGTCCCTACGTCCAGGGATTGTGGTCTTCGGTATCGGAAGGGGACAGTGTTTCCATTCTGCTCTGGCTGGAGCAGTCCCTTTCTTCGGAAACGCCATTCGAAGCCGGAGTGCCCTATATTCTGCATCTGACCGACCTGGAAGCCAACCCCTTTGGTGAGCCTGTGAAACGGTTGCAGGAAGGGGAGTGGGACTTTGAAGTTGTGTTCGATCACCTGAGCCGGGAGCAGACAGAGCTTTTGACGGAGCCGGTTGCGACGGTCAGTCAGGACTATCCGGGGGTATCTCTCACGCTGACCTCCTGGAAGCTCCGGGCTCTGGGAATGGATGTGGAATTTGAACCGGGCTCTCAGGATTATCTGGGTCGGGGCTGTCTGGAGGATGCCGTTGTAGTTCTGAAGAACGGCACCCGGGTGGGAGCCTATCCGCTGTTTTATGACCCAAATGGCAGCGCAACCTACACCCTGGACTGTCCCATCGACATCCGGGAAGCGGATTATGTTCAGCTGCGGGACGGAACCTGTCTCCCGGTTCCGGAAGTCTAATACTATTTCCTGATTAAAATCTTAATTTTAATCAGGAAGGCATCGCCTGAAGGCGCTGCCAGTTTTGTGATTTATAAGGAAAGAAATCACAAAACAAGTCTCATATGAACTCCATGCCCTTCAGGCAATTAAAATCTTTTTTATAGATTTTAATTGGAGTTCAGTATAAACACGCAAAAAGCGCACTGCCTCATGCAAGCAGTGCGCTTTTCAATACAAGAATGATGTAAAAGGGGAGAGGGGATGCGCTCAGATACCCGTCATGGCAGCCAGAACGTCGACCTCCATCTGCTGAATGCTCTTATGCATGGCCAAGCCCTCGTCGATGTCCACATCGGTAAAGTTGCCGTCGTGGGTGCAGACGATCCGGTTGGTCTTGCCCTGGAGCAACAGCTCCACCGCCAGATAGCCCATCTTGGTGGCGTTGACCCGGTCACGTCCGGTGGGGGAGCCGCCTCGCTGAATATGACCCAGAACAGTCACCCGGGGATCCAGATCGGTGGCATCCTTAATCTTGGCTGCAATGTCCGTGGCCTTGCCGGCGCCCTCAGCCACCACAATCATGTAGTGGGTGAAGCCGTTGAGCCGGGCCTTACGGATTTTTTCCACCACATCCCGTTCAAAGTCAATCTGCTCTTCAGGAACCAGGACGGCAGTTGCGCCCACCGCCAGGCCTACATACATGGCCAGATAACCGGCGTTGCGGCCCATGACCTCGACGACGGAGCAACGCTCGTGGGACTGCATGGTGTCCCGGAGCTTATCGATACACTCAATGGCGGTATTGGCAGCAGTATCGAAGCCGATGCAGTAATTGGTGCAGCTGATGTCGTTGTCGATGGTGCCGGGAATGCCGATGACATTGATGCCGAATTTACTCAGAGCCCGAGCACCCCGGAAGGTGCCGTCACCGCCAATGGCAATGATGCTGTCCAGGCCTAAGAATTTGCAGGTGGACACAGCCTTGCGCTGGCCCTCCTCGGTCATAAATTCGCTGCTGCGGGCAGTATAGAGGATCGTACCACCACGGTTAATGGTGTGGGAGACACTCTTTTCATCCAGCTTGACCACATCACCGGAAATCAGACCGTTCCAGCCCCGGCGGATTCCATAGCATTCCAGGCCATGATACAACGCAGTACGGACAACAGCCCGGACGCAGGGGTTCATGCCGGGAGCATCACCGCCGCTGGTAAGGACACCAATTCTTTTTACGCTCATAAATTGATCCTCCATTCAATTTGGGTACATCCCTATTCTATCGCAAAATTGAAAAATGTAAAGAAAAAAATCGATAGATTTCCGATTTTACCATTTTCTCTGTCGGTTTTGGTATCCGTAAGCGAGTGGGAAGACAGCCCGAAAGAGGTAACGCTGCCATTGGGGGAGCGAAGGCCCGCCTGAAAGGGTGCATATCGTTGAAAACAATGAACGCAACAAAATAAAAATTTTGTTGCGTTTAAGGCCGGGATCTGCTATAATGAAGCCATCAAGGCCAATCAGGCCCTTTGGAGGCATTCTATGAAGCGCTATTCTGATTGTCCGCAGGTGCTGCGAGAGTTCCTTATCTACCATGAAAATATCATGGGCCAATCCCAGCTGACCATTTCCGAATACTATTTGGATCTGCGTATGTTTCTGCGCTTTATCAAGCTCATGCGCGCCGATATGCCCATTACCACCGATCTGGATTCCATCGACATCCGGGACATTGACATCTCCTTTATCCGGGACATTGATACGCCGGATATCTTTGACTTCCTGTCCTATCTGGCCAACGACCGGGCTGTCAACCCGGAATCCGCCGCGCCGGACTATGGCATTTCCGCCGCCGCCAGAGCCAGGAAGCTTTCTTCCATTAAGTCCTTCTATAAGTATCTGACGGTGCGCACCAAGCAGCTGGAGGAAAATCCCGTGGCCGAGCTGGAGTATCCCAAGCTGCGAAAAAGCCTGCCGAAATACCTGACTTTAGACCAATCAGCGGCTCTTTTGCAGGCGGTTTCCGGACAGAATGAAAAGCGGGATTACGCAATTCTGATGCTGTTTCTCAACTGCGGCATCCGGCGCAGTGAGCTGGTGGGACTGAATCTGACGGATGTGTACGAGGATCGGATTCGGGTCGTCGGCAAAGGCAACAAGGAGCGGTTTGTGTACTTCGGTTCCGCCTGTCGGAAAGCCATCGATGCCTATCTGGAGGAACGCAAGCAAATCGAGCTGTCCGATAATCGGGCTCTGTTCGGCTCTCGGGACAAGAACCGAATCAGCGTTACCGCCGTCCATCGGCTGGTAAAAAAGGCACTTTTGCAGGCCGGATTGGACTCCACCCAGTTCTCCGCTCATAAACTGCGGCACACCGCCGCAACCATGATGCTCTCCGGCGGTGTGGATGTAAAAACCGTTCAAGAGGTTCTGGGTCATGAGAACCTGAACACCACCCAGATCTACACCCACATTGAAAGCACCGAGCTGAAAATTGCCGCCGAGGCAAATCCTCTGTCAAAGCTCGATTTCGATAAAAGTTGAGTATTTTCTGCGATGCAACCAATAGTTGACAAGATTTGAGGTAGATTAATGTCAATTGGAGAAAGAATTACAGAGCTGCGCGCCCGGAAGAACCTATCGCAGGGAGAGCTGGCCAGTGCCCTATCCGTGTCCCGTCAGGCCATCAGCAAATGGGAAAACGATCAATCCAGCCCGGACACCATTCACCTGATTCAGCTGGCAGGCCTTCTGGATACGGAGGTAGCCTATCTGGCTACCGGCGTCAAACCGGTTTATGAGGAAGCGCCCATTGTGGTGAACCTGGTAAAGAAAGAAGATCGGGTGGTAGAGGTAGAAAAAGTGGTGGAAAAGCCCGTAATCCGCCGAATTGTCCGGGTAAAATATCGGCGAAATCCACTGGAATATCTGGCTCTGGGCATCGTCTGCTTTGTGCTGGGGCTGCTTCTGGGTGCACTATTGTTCTAATGGAAATGCAAAAAGTCCAGACATTCGGTGAATGCCTGGACTACAGATTATCAGTGAGACACGGTGCTCAATCCGAATGCACTCCACAGCAACCTGAAATATTTTGATGCGCTTCCGGCGGTGCGGCCGGGGGATTCTTAAGGGGGCGGCTTTTCGGCAGCGCCCCTTAAGTCGGCTTCTTATCAATGTTCTTGCCGAGACAAGAACATTGCCTCCGGAGGAACTAGAACCGAAAGCTTCCATGAGGCTTGGAATATAAGCGTAGCCTTGCAATTTGCGGATCGATGAGTACATCGTCCCCTTGTATAATTATGTAACCTGCTATTTTGAGTTGGAGTGCCTTCCCTCTCCCCTTCCCTTGAACACGAAAAAAGAGACATCCCTTTCGGAATGTCTCTTTGGTGGGCGAGGCGGGACTTGAACCCGCACGTCCGCAGTGAACACTAGAACCTGAATCTAGCGAGTCTACCAATTCCACCACTCGCCCATATGTGCGCCGTCTCTCAACGACTTGCTTATGATACCATAGGCAAAGCGGTTTGTCAATAGTTATTTTTGGCTATTTGCTGTCTTTTCTCAGAAGATGTCGAATGGAGCCGTACATTGGTAGAGTTGCCTGGATTTCGTAACCCTCGGTCAGGGCATTGCGCAGGCTGTATCGGTTATCCGGATGGATGGTGCATAAGAGAATTTTTCCCAGCCCCAGTTCCCTTTCCGCTGTCTCCATGAGCCTGCGCTGTAAGCCCTGTCCCCGATAGTCCGAGTGGACTGCCGCCGTGTCCATGTTCACTACCCGCACAAGGTCTTCCGGGGGAAGGTTCAGCTTCCAGCCGTAGTTGATCGGCGAAGTGCCTGGGTAGACCACCGTAAATACCCCCGCCAGCCGTTGCGCATCCTCCGCAACCCACAGCCGCATACTGCCGTTTTCCATCCGCTCCCGGAATTCCTCCGGGGTGTCCAGGCAGAACCACTCCGGGTGGGGCATCTCCGCCCTGATCTGCGCCAGGAACGTCAGAACCCGCTGGATGTCCTGTCGGTTTCCCTCTCGAATTTCTATCATGGAAACCTCTTTCAGCCTGCTGCCGTCAGATAGTTGCTGACGCAGTACAGTGTCTGCCCATTGTAAATCACTCTCGACCAGCCCACATCCCGGTTGATGCCGGTTCTGGTCACAATCTCGCCGTTTTTCAGGGTGGCCACCACCACACAGCTGGGATCCTCCACGCTGGGAAGGGAACGCAGGTTCACCTCCACTTTGGCCGTGACCTGATCCTGAATGTCCTCAAACTGGGTCTGAATCTGAACCTGTCCGGAGGACTGGGTCGGTTCGGCGGCGGGAGTGGCTGCTTGGGTGGGCTGGGTCTCCCCTTCTCCGCCGCCCACTACCTTGAGGTAGCTGGTGACGGCGTAGCAGGTCATACCCTGATATTCCAGCTTCGACCAGCCGTTTTCGCTGATACCCACCCGATTGGCGGTGTCCCCCGCCTGAAGCTGAGTCAGCACCACCGCGTCCTCGTGCTCCACGCTGGGAAGCTTTCGCAGATTCACCACTTTTTTTGCGGTCACCACATCGTTCACCGCGGTAAACTGGGTTTGAATGCCGTCCTCCTGCTCCAGGGTTTTTTCGTCCGGCGGCGTGTAACCCAAGTCCGTGGTCAGATAGCTGGATACGGCGTAATAGATGTTCCCTTCATAGAGAATTTTCGACCAGCCGCTGGTGCTGACGGCAATCCGCTGAGCAATTTCTCCGTTTTTCAGAGTGAACAGCACCACGCTGTCGTCCCCCTGGCTGGGGATGTTGCGCATATTGGTTTCGTCCCGGGCGGTGACCTGCTCGCTGACCTCGGTGAAGTCCATCATAGCCTCCACGTCCGGCTCCGCCTGAGCAGGGGTTTTCTTGCTCTTGGCCGGTTCAATGCCGTCATAGCCAAAGTAGGCTATGTTCATGTCCACCGGCTGGCGAATGCCCCGGATTTCGCCGTTTGTGGTGTACTGCCACATCTGATGGGTTCCGTTGTAAGTGGAGGCGGGGGTGTCCGGGTAGGGCTGAGCCGGGTACTGGGCCACCCAGATCTTGTATTTGTCCGCAATGCGGGCGGTTTCCCAGTCGTTCTCCCCTTCCAGCTCCCCCTTGGAGGCATAGAACATGCCCTCGTAGCCGTGCTTTTCAATGGCACTCAGGAAGGCCAGCGCAACATCGGTGCGCTCTTGCTTGGTCATGGAAAACTGGCGGCTGGTTTCTTCCTTGAATCCCTCGCAGTCATAGACCACCGGGTAGGTAATGGGGTAGCCTGCCAGAGTTTCCGCCATCCAGTCCGCTTCTTCCTGCGCTTCCTCCTGGCTGATGGCGGTGGAGAAGAAATAGGCGCCCATGGGAATCTCCGCTTTTGCCGCCTCCTGAAGGTTATACCGGCCGTTGGGATCCTCCTTGATCAGCCCATCGGAGCGTCCCCGGTAGCCCACCCGGATCATGGCAAAGTCCACCTCGGAGTTGGACACTGCCGTCCAGTCGATGGTGCCCTGATACCGGGCTACGTCGATGCCGATGGTGGTCTCGTCCGTTTCCTTGGTGACCCGCTTTTTCAGGGAGCAGCCTGCCAGAAATCCTACCAGCATCGCCGCCGTCAGGGTCAGAGCCACTGCCTTGTAGAATGGAATTCTCTGTATCATAGTTTGTGTTTCCTTTGCTGAAGATAGCGTTAGCATACCACACAATGGCTTTCTTGTCCATATGGGAAAACAGGATACCGTGTCAATTGGGACTTCCCTTTTGACGGAAAGTGGTGTACAATGTGAGAAAGTATCACAGAAAGAAGAGAACCTCTATGAATATGAATTTCAAGCGTAAGCTTCCCATCCCCAAGGAAATCAAGGAGCAGTATCCCCTGACTGCCGAGTTGGCCCGGGTCAAGGAGGCCAGGGATCGGCAGATTGCGGATATTTTCACCGGGAAGGACAATCGGATGGTGCTGATTATCGGCCCCTGCTCAGCTGATCGGGAGGACGCGGTGCTGGATTACTGCCATCGGCTGGCGCATTTGCAGGAGGTCGTGAAGGACAAGCTTCTGCTGATTCCCCGGGTGTACACCAACAAGCCCCGAACCACCGGCGCAGGCTACAAGGGGCTGCTTCACCAGCCAGACCCGGAGGGCAAGCCAGACATGCTCCAGGGGGTCATTGCCATTCGCCGGCTCCACACCAATGTGCTGGCGGAAACCGGCCTGTCCACCGCCGATGAAATGCTGTACCCGGACAATTATCGGTATCTTTCCGATTTGCTGGCCTATGTGGCCGTGGGGGCCCGGAGCGTGGAAAATCAGGAGCACCGGCTGACCTCCAGCGGCATTGCCGTTCCGGTGGGTATGAAGAATCCCACCAGTGGGGATATTTCCGTTATGCTCAATTCCATTCTGGCCGCTCAGAGCGGACATACCTTTATTTACCGTGGCTGGGAAGTGGACACCACCGGCAACCCCCTGGCTCATGCCATCCTCCGGGGCTATGTGAATAAGCACGGCGAGGCCATCCCCAACTACCACTATGAGGATTTGGAGCACCTGTATCAGAATTATCAGGCCAAAGGACTTCAGAACATGGCACTGATTGTGGACACCAACCACTCCAATTCCGCCAAAAAGTATGACCAGCAGCCAAGAATCTGCAAGGATGTGCTTTACACCTGCCGCCACAGTGCCCAGATTCGTTCCATGGTCAAGGGCTTTATGATTGAGTCTTACTTAGAAAACGGCTGTCAGAAGATCGGCGAGGGTGTTTACGGCAAGTCCATCACAGACCCCTGTATCGGCTGGCCGGAGACGGAGCGGCTGGTGAAAGAAATTGCGGAGCTGTTTTGAAGAAAAGAGGAACGGGCGGC
>OLPV01000644.1_pt1 | contig 28726 bp, 22 predicted proteins | sample 1671961 | NCBI WGS metagenome assembly OLPV01 (sample SAMEA3136630, study PRJEB25190) | human gut metagenome | biome: human gut; feature: human-associated habitat; material: faeces | place: Austria | collected 2013
AAAAGCGACAAGCCCTATACAGAGTGTCCGCACGGCGGCTCGGAAATGACATCGTTAACAGTATGGGCATAAGGAGGTAATACTGGTTCAGATTCTTCTACTTTGGCATTGTTATACGAAATATCGGAATCGTTCTCAGGTATTTCAGGATAAGTATTTAAATTATTGTCTGGTGCCATGCTACTTTTTCGGTTCGTTTTCCAGGAAAGAAGAAAAAAGCTCAGTTATTCATATCTCGAAATGAACTAACCGAGCATATTTTCACCTTTATTTTAGTGAGCATACTTAGTTTTTTCAATTCTTTCGTAGTTATTCACCTACGTTTTCAGAGTTTTCAACATGCTTTCCAGAAAATGTGGAAAACGTTGAAAAACATTGATAAAAAATTGGAAAAACTTGAAAAGAAATATGGAAAAGTTTTTTCAAGAAGATATTAAACAAATGTTAATCCTTATACTTTTTATAGCAATCTGGCAGCAATGAAATGGAAGCCTTAGTAGTTGAAAATTGGGTATTGTAATTTTATTTTCAGTATGTATATAACTTAAAACACCAGGTAAAAGCAAATAAATGTATTTTCAGTTAGCATTATAAATTAAATAAATGAACAACGATAGTATCGATAGAATGTGAATTATTAAGAGGGATGTTATAAGTAAAATTGCTTTACAAAAACACCTGATAAGTTTTCCACATTATCCACATTGGTATATAAAACAAATGTGGAAAACCCTCTAAAAAAGTTATTAACTACTTTAAAATTACCCTCTCATCTAATGATATGTATCTAGTTATACATAGGTTTATACAGAGAGGTATTCTTATGCGCTTTTTTCTTCACATCAAAATAGATCATAAGAATCTATTGACATTTTATTAGTGTGATCTAACTCTTTAATGCTTTGCATGTCGGAAAATCCGTGAAAGTTATGTGATTGTCTGGGTAATACCAGTTAATTTAGATTTATTTTCTTGACTAGATATTTCTGTGACGTACAATTTCAAAGTTACTGTAAATCTGAAAGGAAAACATTCATGAAGCGCACCTATCAACCAAATACCCATAAGCGCGCAAAGACTCATGGCTTCCGTGCTCGTATGGCAACAAAGAGCGGTCGTGCTGTTCTTTCTGCTCGTCGTGCTAAAGGCCGTAAGCGTCTTGCCGTCTAGTTTTTCTTGTGAGATACCGTGTTAGGAACTATTAAATCTAGCACTGAGATCTCCTACCTGTTCTCGCACGGAAAACGACATGCAACTCCTTATATGACATTAATTGTCTTTGAAGGGGATACCCAACACGGCCCTAGTGGCCGTGTTGCTTTTATTGCAGGTAAGAAGAACGGTAATGCAGTTTGGCGTAATTCCGCAAAAAGAAGAATGAGGGCAGTGTGTCATGATCTTGGTGGTCCGTGGCAAAATTTAACCATTCTTTTTATTGCAAATAGAAAGACTACGCGGGCGGAATATACTAAACTGCTTTCAGCGTGTAGAAAGGTTATTAACTTATATACAGAAAAGGGTTGATAGCTATGGAAAAGTTTTTTGGTTTCATTAAAGCTATCCCTAAGAACCTTCTTATATTGTTAATAACATTCTATCGTTTAGGAATTTCACCTTTATTACCTGCAACCTGTCGTTTTATTCCTACGTGTTCGGAATATGGGCTTACAGCAGTAAAAAGGTTTGGTTTTCTAAAGGGTTTATACCTTACAATTCGAAGAATACTTCGGTGTAGACCTGGCGGTGGCCGTGGATACGACCCAGTTCCGGAAGAATTTCACTTTCGGATAAAGAATAGTAAATAAATCGAGTGAGAGGATTTTAGTGTAAATGTGGGAGGCATTTAAAGACGCCATCTTCTTTTGCATTCAGTTTTTCTATAACTTTGTAAGTGACTGGGGTCTTGCGATTATCATCGTTACTTTGATTCTTCGCTTGATTATGTTCCCTTTCATGCAAAAGCAGATCAGATCATCGTATAAGATGCAGCAATTCCAGCCTAGAATGCGTGAGATTCAGGAAAAGTATGCTGATGACCAACAGCGTCAGGCTGAAGAACTTCAAAAGGTATATGCAGAAATTGGATTTAATCCTATTACTGGTTGCCTTCCTTTACTTATTCAGATGCCTATTTTTGTTGCTCTGTTTCAGGTATTGCAGGAAATGGGCGGCCGTACAGAAGGTATGACCTATTCCTTCTTTAATATCCTTCCTTCTCTTATTAATTCACCTAGTACTGTTTTTAGTCAGGGATTTATTGAATTTTTACCATACGGTATTTTACTTTTACTGTTTGCTTTCTGTACATTCTTACCTTCTGCACTTCAGCAACGTGGAACCAACAACCCTCAAAAGAATCAAATGCTTATCATGATGGGTATTATGTCCCTCTTTATGCTTTGGCTTGGTTGGACATCTCCTACTGGCGTTCTTCTTTTCTGGGCAACTTCTTCTGTATTTGGTGTTTTGCAGCAAGTTATTTCTACTCGCGTTTTCAAGCGTCAGGATGAAATCGTTGAAGCTGAAGATACAACTCCTAAGCCAGTTGAAGTTGATGTTGTTCGTAAAACTAAGAAAAAGCGTCCTACTAAAAAGAGTAAGTAGCTTTGGTTTTTAACTTAATATTTTTTACCGTCTCCTCCCCTTCCTTGTGAAGGGGAGATTTGAATGTAAGGGGTTTGTATGACAGAAGAATTGTATGACGATCTTCCAGAAGAGGATTACTATCAAGAAGTCGAACAAGAAGAAGAGCATGAATATACAGAAGAAGAAGTAGATCATATTGCTGATGTAGCAATTGCTGCACTTCAGGATATTCTTAAGTATTTCAATGTTGGTGAGATCACTATCGATGAGTATGAGGGTGACGAAGGAGAATTAATCCTTGATATCACTGGTGATGATTTAGCGGTTTTAATTGGTCGTCATGGTAGGACTTTAGATGCGCTTCAGTTCCTAATTTCTTCTATTACTTCTCGCACGGTAGGTTATCGTTATCCTATTGTTGTTGATGTTGAGGGATATAAGGGACGTCAACGTCAGAAGATTGAAGATATTGCTCATAATGCAGCTGATAGAGCTTTCAATCAGGATAGATCCATTAAACTTCGTCCTATGACGCCCTATGAACGTCGCTTAGTCCATATTGCATTGCGTGAAGATGATCGAGTAGAAACTCATTCAGAAGGCGAAGGTAGAGCTCGTCGCGTTGTAGTTGTTCCTCGTTAGTGTTTCACGTGAAACAAAGAAGGTATATATGGGTATTTTAAATATTCAGCCTACAATCGAGCAGCGTCAGCTGCTCGATTTGCATTTACAGTATGTAATAGAAGAGAACACTAAAACTAATCTAACAAGAATTACTGATTGGGATAGTGCTCAAATACTCCATGTTGAAGATTCCTTAGTTGGCTTACCGGAGATAAATAATGCACCTGAAGGGAAATATCTCGATATGGGTACTGGTGGTGGTTTTCCTGGTGTCCCTATTGCGATAATGACTGAAAGAGAAACGGTACTTGCAGATTCAGTAGGAAAGAAGACTGCTGCACTTGACAGGATTCTTAATAAACTTCAATTACAAGAATATGTTTCAACTTTTAATGGACGTTTAGAAGATTTAGCTATCGGCTTCCCTTCTGAGTTTTCAGTTATTACTGCTCGAGCTTTATCAAATCTTTCTTCGCTTTTAGAATTGGCATCACCTTTGTTAAAAATAGAGGGCCATCTAATTTGCTATAAATCTCAAGATATTAAAGATGAGTTAAATCATGCAAAAGATATTTCTAAAAAATTTGGCATGACTTTCGTTTCTAGAAGGGATGTACTTTTAAGTGATTCAGCTACTACTCGTTCAATAGTGGTTTTTAGAAAAGACTCTGATCCTGAAGTTTCTCTTCCTAGGCGTGTAGGAATGGCTCAAAAGAAACCTTATTAAGAAATTACTTTTAAATAATTTACTTTCTCGTTCATTTATAGTGCTCTGGTGGTAGTATTTCGAAAGCGGGAAATCTCATCTAAATTGTTCCTTTGTTTATTAAGAGATGTTTAACGTGAAACATCTCTTTTTATATATGGAAATACTAGCCATTGTTTTTAGTATCTTTTTTACTCTATTCAAGGTTTGTTTTGTTTCACGTGAAACAAAACAACTTAATTAGAACGATTACAAATACATTCTGTCAGGAATGGTGTTTCACGTGAAACATATCAGCTATAATCAGTTCGTTAACGAGGAAAGGAACGTTCGTGGGATTGTTCGGTAGTCGAAAAAAATTCAAAAACACACCAGTGGCTCCCGTAGAAAAACCAAAGCCTCAAGAAGTGCCTGAAGAAGAACAACCAACAAAGTTTGATGAAATCAATGAGAATGCTCAAGTGATCGAACGTGAAGTTGTTATTCCCACAGAAGAAGCAGAGATAGAAAAACAAACCACTGAGCAAAATGAAGTAGAAGAAGATGAAATTACTTCAGCCCAATATGTTCCCTATGCAGAAAAACCACCTGTAAATCATATTATTGGTCAAACTAAAATTTTCGCCATTATTAATCAAAAAGGCGGAGTAGGAAAATCAACCACTGCAGTGAATCTAGCAGCTGCGCTTGGAGCTATGGATAAAGAGGTTCTACTTGTTGATCTTGATCCGCAGGGTAATGCAACAAGTGGATACGGGATTGATAAACGCGAGATTGATGGCTGTGTATATGATGCTTTACTTGGTGAGACACCTGTAGAAGAGGTAATTCTTGCCTGTGTTGGAAAAGGCGTAGATGTTTTACCTTCCACTATCAATCTTGCAGGTGCTGAAGTTGAATTAGTTAATGAAATGGCACGTGAAAATAGATTAAAGAGTGCATTAGGTGGATTGCGTGGTCGTTACGATTATATTTTGATTGATTGCCCACCTTCCCTTGGTTTGTTAACGATTAATGCATTAGTTGCAGCAGACAAGTTGCTCGTTCCTATTCAATGTGAGTTTTATGCATTGGAAGGTGTGACAAAACTTCTTGATTCGATGAATCGTGTCAAAAAGATGCTAAATCCAAGCTTGGATATATTCGGAATTGTTATGACTATGTACGATTCGCGTACCAATTTATCTAATCAAGTAGTAAATGAAGTACGTTCATATTTCGGAAAAACTGTATTCGAAACTATGATTCCTCGTACGGTTAAATTATCTGAGGCGCCTAGTTATGGTCAACCAATTATTGAATATGCGCCTGATAATAAAGGAACTGAAGCTTATAATAATCTTGCCCGAGAGGTGATTGCCCGTGGCTAAACAAAAAAGTGGATTAGGGCGTGGTTTAAATGCATTATTTGATGACAGCCCTTTAAATCATACTCAGCCAACTACTACGAAAAATACTGAAGTAGTAAAAGAAGAAAAAAAAGAAACTGTTAAAGAACAGCAGCCAGAAAAACATGTTACTGAACTGAATAATAATAAAACTTCATCTTCACCAGTAACTTCTACTCCTGAACCTTCTCCTAAACCCTCTTCTAATATTTATTTTTCTGAAGATGCTTTAGAGAACGCAAAAGTAGTATCGCGAGAGGCGCGTCCTAAAACAACAACAAGAGAATCGGTCCCTCGTGAACGTTCAACAGGTTTTTTTCAGCATAAAAGTACTAAAACTATATCGCCGCAACCTAACAGAACAGCGGATTCTGGTATAAACCATTCTCATGCCTCTCATTCCGTTGCTACACCTTCTAAAGGCAAAGCTAATATAGAGGCGAAACTATCTGCTGTCCCTAATACAAAAGCTAATAAAGAAATTACTCAAGGGGTAGAAGGAAACAAGGAAGTTACTCCTGAAAAACCGAAAGATGAAAAAGGAATGACGGGAGTTGTGCCTTTAGATAAAGTACAACCTAATCCTGATCAGCCACGCACAAACTTTAAGCCTGAAGAAATTGAAGAATTGGCTAATTCTATTAAGAAGGAAGGACTGCTTCAGCCTATTCTTGTGAGAAAAATTGGCGATCATTATCAAATCATTGCAGGTGAACGTCGTTGGCAGGCTTGTAAAGCATTAAAAATGACGGAAATCCCTGTACGATTCTGGGCGGCTGATAACGACAAGGCACTTGAATTAGCCCTTATAGAAAATATTCAACGTACCGATTTAAATCCTATTGAGGAAGCGTATGGTTATAAGCGCTTAATGGAACGTCGTGGAATGACCCAATCAGAGGTTGCTCAGACTGTTTCGAAAGGCCGTTCAACAATCGCTAATGCTTTGCGCTTGCTTGATTTACCAGAAGAAGCACAGCAACTGTTATTTGAGGAAAAAATTACTGCTGGACATGCTCGTGCGATTCTTTCTATTCCAGATGCTGAAGGTAGGAAGACCTTAACTAATAAATTAATACATGAAAAATTAAGCGTCCGTGAAACAGAATCAATTGCCCGTTTATTATCTGGACGTGCACAAGCTAAGGAGAAAGGTGATAATAAACGCGTACCTGCTCCTGCAAGCTTTAAGAAAGCAGCTCGTGGTTTAACACGGTTCCTTTCTGTGCCTGTTAAAGTTAAATCAGTAAAAGGAAAAAATAAAATCGAAATCCAATTTAAAGATGAAGCTGAGTTGGAACGAATTTTAAATTTGATCGCAGAGCATACGAGCGCAAAAGAGGCTCAGACGGACGCTGAATAAAAAGACGAATAAATACCTAAATAAGAACAAAAACGAGGCTTACAGAGGATTCTGTGGCCTCGTTTTTTAGTGGTAAAGAAGATTTATGATCTAAGAGTGATAATTCGCATAAAACATAAATAGTAGCGAAGCTGATAAGTGAAACTTTACTTTCTTAATTTATTTTTTAATTGGCCACAAGCGCCATCTATGTCAGATCCACGTGAATTTCTGATAGTACATTCTTTTCCTGAATTTTGTAAGGTGGATACCCAGTGATTAAGAGTCGATTTAGGGCTGGGTTGGAATTTACTTCCTTCAATTACATTTAATGGAATTAAATTAATATGACATAGTAATCCATCACAAAAAGAAACTAAGGCATTTAGATGGTCTTGATCATCATTGATGCCATTAATCATTAAGTATTCAAAGGTAACTCTACGATTTGTTTTTGTGATATAAGAGAGAAGTGATTCTTTAAGAGTAGATAACGGCATATTTGCGCAACGAGGCATGAGCGTATCTCTGGTTGTTTGAATAGCGGAATGAAGAGAAATTGCTAAAGTAAATTGAAAAGGTTCTTCTGCTAGTTTTTTGATACCTGGAATAATGCCACAAGTTGAAATAGTTATATGACGTGCACCAATCTGTAACCCGTCCTTACTATTAATAAAAGAAAGAGCATCTAGTACGGCATCATAATTATGAAAAGGTTCACCTTGCCCCATAGAAACAATATTTGATACACGGCACCCAAAATCATTTTGAACAGCGAGTATTTGTGAAACCATTTCACCGGAAGAGAGATTTCTACTTAGTCCTTCTTCGCCAGTAGCACAAAATGCGCATTGCATTGCACACCCTGCTTGGGTAGAGAAGCAAACAGTTAAATGTTTGGGTTCATTTTTGGTTTCTTTTTTAAAGAAAGAAGGAATACCAACTGCTTCTACTTGAGTTCCGTCAGAACAAATAAATACATATTTTCTTGTTCCATCTAACGAAGTTTGTTTGTCAAGAATCTTTAAAGGAATAAGAGGGTGTTGTTCTTCGAGAGTTTTACGGAGCACAGCAGGTAAATTTGTCATCTGATCATATGACGTAGCGCCATCACGGTAAAGCCATGTAATTAACTGCTTCGCTCGGAAGCGGGGCTGATTTAAACCTTCTAGTAAAGATTGAATATCAGAAATGTTGTATGAGTAAATTGAAGTATCCATAGTGTCATTATACGTAAAAGAAGAATACATACTCTTTTAAAGTAATTAAGAGGTTATATGAATGAGCTTTGATATACTCACGAAGTATTACGATGAAACCTTATAGGCTAGCTTTTAGATTGACTAGTTTTATTTATTAATAAGGTTTATTTATTAATAAGGTAAATAGAAATACTGAAAGTGAGTATTATGTCTTCTCAACGTGAACCTAACACTATTAAGGTTGCCTTATTAGCTGGAGGAAAAAGCGGAGAACGTGAAGTATCGTTATCATCTGGGAAAAGCGTAGAAAAGGCTTTAAAATCAGCAGGATTTAAAGTAACTATGCTTGATCCAGCAGAAAAATCAGATTTACAAACACTTGTAACTGAGCCATTTGATGTTGCTTTTTTAGCTTTACATGGTAAAGGCGGAGAAGACGGTACTATTCAAGGCTTTTTGGAGATATTAGGCTTACCCTATACCGGTTCAGGAGTATGGGCTAGTGCTACAGCAGTAAATAAAATAACGTCTAAAGTGTTTTATAACAAAGCTGGTATCCCAACACCTCAGTCAATGCGTATATATTCATCAACAACTTCAGCGGATGAAATTGAAGAAAAAATCGGATTACCATGTGTTGTGAAAGCAGCAACTGAAGGTAGTGCACTTGGGGTGTATATTTGCAATTCGAAAGAAGAGATTGCTGAAGCAATTCAAAAAGTGTTTACGGTAGATTCTTCAGCTTTCGTAGAAACCTTTGTTAAAGGTGATGAATTTACGGTAGGTGTTTTAGGGGTAGAAAATCCTGAAGCGCTTCCTGTAATTAAGATTATTCCAATCCATGAGTTCTATGATTATGAATCAAAGTATGCAGAGGGCGGTTCCCAACATATATGTCCAGCGCCTTTAAGTGAAGAAGACACCATTCGCGCACAAGAATTAGCATTAAGCGCGCATAAAGTTCTTGGATGCAAAGGAGTGTCACGAACGGATTTAATTCAGGACGAAAAGGGTGAATTCTGGGTATTAGAAACTAATACGCTACCAGGAATGACTTCAACATCATTACTACCAGATGCTGCAAAAGTAAAAGGGATTTCTTTTGAAGAGTTATGCTCAAATATGATCTATGAAGCACTTGAGTAATTTAAGTGCTTCATAGATTGTCTGCTATATAGTGCGAATAGTAAAAAAATAGTGCTTCTATATTGGCACTTAGAATAAGCCACAAGAATGTAGCGCAAAAACAATTAAAGCAACGATTGCTAGTAAGAAGACCCAACTAATAATAGTGCATCCAATATTTCCTTTTCGTGCTTGTTCTACAAGGGCTTCTGTCCCTGATCGCTCGGTTTTAACCCAAGCAGTGCCTTTTTCTTTTTTAGGAAGAGCTACGCGGTCAGCGGGGAGCCAGTTACCCTGAGAATCAATAATCTTTTGAAGTGAGTCTGGACCAAGAGAAACTTTGGGACGAATTCCTTTACTGATTTCTTTTCGAATTTTTTCTATAAAGACAGAAAAAGCGGATTCATACGTAGGATCGTAAGAAATAATGATTACTTCACCCCAATATAAACCAGGTGCAGGTTGCTCTGAGAAAGCAACAAGTGCCAAAATAGCAACAGTAGTCCATCCTTTGGCTTTACATAGGTCAATTTGATTAGCTACCTTGGAATTTAGATAACCCATTTTTTTACCAAACGGATTAACGATCCATGCACGGTCAGATTCAGGAGTGACTTCATGCTCAATGGTGAAAGTACTGCCGATGATATTATCGGCACCAAGAAATGCTGCAGCTGCTTCTTTGTCTACGGTATCAAACCGTGCGTATGTCGCAAAGTAGCCAATTTTAGACATGGTTTCTCCTATAACTAAAGGTACGAAGTTTGGTATCGAATCTTATAAATGATAGTCTTACTGCTATGGAAAAACAAAACGAACAAAACATAACTATGTTAGATACGTATATTTTAGAAAACACACCGCAAAGAACCCGTGATAGATATCATAGGTTAGTTGAGTATGCACAAAGTCATGATTTTGGAATCTTAGACGAAGATGTTGTGGTTATAGATACAGAAACAACTGGATTTTCGTTTAATCATGATGAGTTAATTCAAATAGCAGCTGCGCGCATGGCGCATGGTGAAATAGTAGGGTGGTATATAACTTTTGTTAATCCTGGTAAACAAATTCCTGAAGATGTAGCTCATCTTACTAACATCAGTGATGATGATGTGGCGGATGCCCCTAATCCAGATGAAGCGCTAGCGGGTCTTGTTGAATTTGTTGGCAATTCTGATCTTGTGGCTCATAATGCACATTTCGATAGAACGTTTGTAACCAAGTATGAAGCCGGAGCAGTTCTTAAGCAAAACAGATGGATCGATTCGCTTGATTTAGCACGAATTGCGCTACCTCGTTTTACTTCTCATCGTCTTCTTGATTTGGTACGTGCTTTTGGCGGTCCTGATTCAACTCATCGTGCAGATGATGATGTTGCGGCAACCTGTTTGGTGTATCGGGTGCTGTTAGCTGCTGTTGCAACGCTACCTCAGTCGCTTATATGCGCCATTGGTCATATGAGTGAAGAAAATGACTGGAACACTGCTTATGTATTTCAATGTTTAGCGGATCCTATAATATGGGAGCAAACAAAAGAAACAACGTTTGACCTGCTGAAATATAGAAAAGAAGCCCTTACAAAAAATTTGGATCCCATGCGTCCTGACGCAAATAGTCCAGCTAGTGGTGTATCTAATGCCTCGGGGTCTGAAGACGCTAGTGAATCTGTAGAAACAGGAGAAACCCAAGATTCGAAAGACTCATTTTTATATGAGGAAAATAAGGCTAGCACACTTAATACAAGTAATGAAGAAGATATAGCACCACGAGTATTGTCGTTTGTTGATAAAGAGATTATTTCAAACGCATTTTCACCAGAGGGTTTATTAGGGTCACTTTATAAAGACTACGAAACCCGTGAAGAACAACGTGAAATGGCTTTAGCGGTTCATAAAGCTCTTTCTCAATCGAGGAATCTTGCTGTTGAAGCCGGTACTGGCGTAGGCAAATCTATGGCCTACCTCGTACCTCTTGTATATGCTGCCAAAGAAAACAATATAACAGTTGGTGTAGCAACAAAAACAAATGCTCTTTTAGATCAATTGGTACATAAAGAGCTTCCTTTATTGCAAGAAGCTTTAGGTATAACCTTTGCGCCGCTAAAGGGATTTAGCCACTATCCTTGTCTTCGTAAGGTTGAAGGAATTACCAAACAGGGACCAAAAACTATTGTCTATAAAAAGCAAGCCATCAATCAAACACCGTCATTAGCAGCGCTTTTGTCGTTTATTGTCCAAAGTGATTATGACGATATGGACGCATTGAAGATTGATTATCGTGCAATACCACGTCGTAGGATTACGACGTCAAGCGCAGAATGCCTTCGGAGAAAATGCCCCTTCTTTGGTAGATCTTGTTTTGTTCATGGGGCTCGCGAACAGGCACAACGTTGTGATGTTGTAGTCACTAATCATAGTTTATTATTCTGGGATGTTAGATTTGAAGGCGGCTTACTGCCTCCAATCAGATACTGGGTAGTGGACGAGGCTCATGGTGCAGAAGCTGAAGCACGTAGAGCGTTTTCTCTTTCGGTGTCAAGTGAAGAAATTCAATCGCTTGTTAAGCGCGTTACAAGCGATTCTGCTTCAATTAATGTTCTCACAAGAGTAAAAAGAAGTGCACAGGCACCTGAAGAAGGTCAAGCTCTGTATGATTCTCTAATTGCTACTGCTCAAAATGCAGCAAATGCTTTTGCGATTGCTGCAGAGGAGTTTTGTCTCAGTGGAAAAGATCTACTTAAATTTGACCAAAAATCCCGCTCAAAAGGATATGAATGGTTTGATCTTTGGCTTAATACTGAAATTCGCCAAAGCGATACCTTCCAAGGAGTGCGATCTTGCGCTCGTTCTTTGTACGAAACTTTAGAAAAACTCATTAAAGCAACGCGAGACATAGTAGCTTATGCAGAACAGATAGACGACACATCAAGTGCTCAACGAGAATTAGCATTAGTTGCTCTTGAGTTACGGGAATTGTATGACGGTATCGAAATAATCTTTTTCCATGAGAGTGACAACAATGTCTATTCAGTACGTCTTAATAGATCAAAAGGTGTTCTTGATGAAGTGTTTACCGTGCAACCCTTAGATGTTGGTAAATCATTAAATGAGTCGCTCTATCAAGAAACAAGAAGCGTTATTTATGCTTCTGCAACACTTTCAATAGATGGACAATTCGACGCTTTTAATCGATCAATAGGATTTAATGAAAGTGATGAATCACAAGCAGATACTTTGCAGGTGGAATCAAGTTTTGACTTTGATACAAACATGCAAGTATATGTTCCCACTGATATGCCTGAACCTCAGGATCCCGGTTATTTGGAAGCGCTAGAAGACTTCTTAATTGAGCTTCACCGTGCGCAGCATGGCTCGCTTCTTACTTTGTTTACTAATAGACGTGAGATGGAGCACTGCTTTGAGAAAGTGCGTCCTGCGCTTAAGGAAGATGATTTGCGTCTTGTATGTCAAAAATGGGGTGTTTCAGTAAAGGGTTTAAAAGATGACTTTCTTAAAGATGAGCATTTAAGCTTGTTTGCACTGAAAAGTTTCTGGGAGGGATTTGATGCTCCAGGTTCAACGTTGAAGGGTGTAGTTATACCAAAATTGCCATTTGGTCTTCCAACCGATCCTTTGTCATGTGAACGACAGCAGCGTGATGATAGAGCTTGGGCTCATTATTCTCTTCCTGCTGCAGTTATAGAAGTAAAGCAGGCAGTTGGGCGTCTTATTAGAACTTCAACCGATAAAGGAATTGTTGTATTGGCAGACAGAAGACTTCTTACAAAGCATTATGGAAAGAAGTTTTTAAATTCATTACCAAGTAGATCAATTTCTTATGCAACGTGCGAGGAAATTGTAGAAGATGTTAAACAACATCACGCTTTATAGTGAAGCGCACACGATAAACTTATATGACCAATAAACGACTGAAGGCGAATTTTGGTAAATAAAAAGAAAACAAAGAAAATGCAGCCTAGAAAAGGCCTTGGACAGAAGGAACGAAAATTTCTTCATGTAAAGGAGTTTTCTCAAGGTAAGCCAAATGAGCTTTCGTTTAATGTTCTGGAAAAGAAAGCGGCTACATTAGATGAGCAGCCAAGCAAATTTAAATTTTGGCGAAAGAAAGATAACGCATCCGAACGCCCTTCGCTTCCAGGAACTCTTGCAGGCGTAGAAGTTGCTCCTGTTTCAGAAGATTTAAAAGAGTCTGTTACTCAATCTAGAAAAAAAGAAAAGCAAAAAGGATCTCATGATAAAAGGTTTGACGTAAAGTCAAAGCCATCAAAATCTAAAAGTTCGGAATCATCTTTTCTTGGGGCAGAATCTCAAGCGGAAATTAAACAACGCCAGCATCGTCGTAAACTGTATCGCCGTTTAAGCATTGCGGTGGTGATTTTGATTTGTATTGGTTGCCTTGGTGCAGGGGGCTACTGGTTTTACCAGGAACAAGTACGGCTAAGCACAAGTGTGGGTGCGCTTCATGAGGCATGCGATATTATTGCCCAAAGTGATGAAGTAACAATTTCGATAGATACATATTTTCAAACAAGCTTTAATGATGAAACAGTAGATACTGCAACAAATTTAATAAAGTCATTGCCTGATACACGGGAAGATCTAGATTCTGCGCGCGTGTATGCTCAGGAAGCGTGCGATAAACTTGAAGGGTCACAACGCGATAAAGAGGCAGCTGAGCACGTACTTGCTACCATTGTTTCCCGTGAAACAATGCTTTCAGTTGCTGAAGAACGCATGAATGATGATATAAAAGCAAAACAAGCAATTAACACCATCAATCAGGCTCAAAGTAATATTGATGAGGGTAATGCGTTATTAGCTCAAGCTGCACAAGTTGTTTCGGATACTACCGAAGAACACGTTGCTCAATCAACGGAATACACCACTTCGGCAAAAGCAAAGTTTGAAGAAGCTAAAACTCTCATTCAGCAGGCACAGACTTCTTATTCTTCGGCAGATTTTACGTCATTACTAGCGTATATAGATAAGAAAAGCGAAGCGGCTGGAGAAGCACTTACCTCAAACGCTGCAATTTTAATTCAGGATAAGGCTACCGCTGAAGCGCATAACGATGCCTATAATTCGGCAGATGCTGAAGCGAGTACAATTGCTGATAGCTTACCGAGTGATTTAACAAAATTAGTTGTGGATGCCTATGCTGCAAATCAAGCTCCATTAATTGAAGAATACGAAAAAGCACGATCGGACGCTTCAACGCACGATGCTTATTTGCGCGATTATTTAGGTACAAATTCCTAGGTGATTTTGCTGATATGTATAGTGAATTTATGAAGAAAACACGAACAGGTTTACTTAGGAATAGCAGTTATACGTTGTAATGTAAGAGCTAGTATGTAAATGGCGTATACTTATAAGGTCTATAGATTAATTAGCTTTATAGCTTGAGCGTAAATAAAACTTAAGGGGCTTCAATGGCTGAAATAATGGACGACGTTGTTCATCTGTCGCAGGAGATCGGTCCTCATCCAACGGGAACCGAAGAAGAACAACAAGCGGCATTGTATCTTGCTGAAGAAATTCAAAGAGAGTCGGGATTCACGACAATCATAGAAGACTTTCAATGTGTCACTAATTATTTAGTACCTAGTCTTGTATGTTTTGGTCTTGCGTTAGTTGCGGTAATTGTTTCAATTATTGTGCCTGTAGTAACTATTCCTTGTTTTATCGCTGTTCTTATTGCAGCAGTACTCTTTGGTCTCGAAGTATTCCAAAAGCCTGTTTTATCTCGTTTTTTACGTACGGGAGCAAGTCAGAATGTGGTAGCGAAGTATCAACCAACACCAGTAGGTGGTGTTTCTCGTCGACGTAAAGTTATTTTGGTAGCAAATTATGATTCAGGAAAAGTACTGAAAGAAGAAATGCTTCCTATAGCTAATATTCTTCCAATACTTGAAAAAGCTTCAGCCATAGCTCTAGCATTAGCCGTCATTCTTTTGTTTTTCCGAATGACAGTGTTTGCAACTGATACGGGAGCAATATCTTCGATTATCACAATGTTGCTCGTTATTTGCGCTATTTTGTTTGCTATTCCTTTGGTTAGATCAATAATGCATCTCACTGCTCCTTATAGCCAATCTGCTAACAATAATGCAGCTGGTGTTTCTGTGTTGCTTGATGTAGCTCGCCAAGTTGGAAACGGTTTAGTAAGTAACGAAGAAGCAATGGAGCGTGCTCAAGAGGAGGGCACTACTGTTCATGGTGAATCAGTAGCTCGTTCTGCTGGTGTTGTTCCAGAGGGTGCTTCGCTCGAATACGACACTAATTTAAGCCCCCAAGAATCACTTGCAGCTGCTAAGGCTGCGATTGCGGCATTAACAGGTAAGCCAGTTGCGGATAAAGTTCCAGTAACTGATATTTCTTCTCGTTTGGTAAAAGGCGGCGGCCTTGATCCCGTGGATGAAGAAGCTGTTTCAAGTGTTCATTTTGAAGTAAGCGAAACTCCTCAGGTTCATACGGAGCGTGCGGGACGTTTCCGCACGATGGTTTCCATGGAAGATGAAAATCGTGGTGAAGGGCAAGCAGAGCCAGATTCGCCACGCATTCGAGTAGAAAAACAGATCCATGAAGCTGAGCAGCAGCATATGGAGCAAGTTCATGCAGAAGCTTTAGCTGAAAGACAGCAGGAAGCTGCAGTTAGTCAAATGCCGGGTACACAGAATACTCCCGCATCGTTTGAGCGTCCTGCTCCCATGACAATGGTCAATAATGCTTCCGCTTCTTTTGGTGGGTCAGTTGATAAAACACCTGCATGGGCAAAGAAAGCTCAAGAAAAAGCACGCAAGAATAAGCCTGAAGAAAGTCAGCCACATAAGGTTGCTCGTTCTCGCTATGCAGACACCGTTGCAGCTCATCTTATGGAGGATCAGGTAAACCGTCAGCGTGAATATGAAATCCATAGAGCTCAGCAAGAAGCTCAAAACAATGAAACAGGAAGCGATAATCCTGAATTAGCATCTCGTCTTGCAGCACTTCGTTCTGAAATTGAATCTACTCAAGCACCTCATATCACTGAATCAACTCAGGCAGTGCTTGACAGCATGCAGGAAGAAGGCACTTCATCAGCAACGCATGAAGGTCAGTCTGGCCAGGTTACTGCAGCGGCTGGTGCATCAAATACTTCTATGAAGGACGTTTCCTATGAAGTACAAGAAGCTTCACAGGCTAAAGTTCAGACGCCAGAGCGTAATACACAGGCTAATATCCAAGCTTCAGAGCGCAACACCAACATAAACGAACAGGCCCAAGCGCCTTATGCACAGAATGAATCTGAATTAAAGCCTGATCAAGCTCCAAATGATTCTTATATTCAACCTTCAGAAATTTCTTCTAGGCAAACAGTTTCTGCTCCACAACAAGCGGATAATTTGCAAAATGCAACACAGCAACACCAACAGCAATTTGAAGCGGAGCAGCCAAAAGAAGCTGTTGAATCTGAAAACTTGGATTCAACAGAAACTACCCATGCTACTGCAGAAATACAACAAGTAAATCAAGAGGAGACTATTGACTCTCAGCAACAGGTAACCCATCGTTCTGCGCGAAAGCCTTCAAGTCGCTCCATTTCAGGTCACGGATTGTCTCAATCTATTCGAAAAGCTGCAGATTCATCTCATGCTTTTGCATCTCGTTTAAAGTCTATTGCTTCACGTAAAACTAATACTACGCAAGAAGCTATGTGGGATGAAGAACAAGATGCTAGTAACGAACAATATTCTGTAGAGGAACTCAATACTATTAATGATCAGCAAGGGGCTACTCAAACCTCTGGTGAACAAACCGAGGTATATGCTAGTGAAAATGCTGGAGAAGCTGCAGCTGTTGAAACTGTGGATGAATTATCTGTTGGAAACGAACAATCTTCGGCTTCAGCAATAACTAGTCCTGGTGAAACGGCGGCTATTTCTCCAATTGATGTATCAAAATTCATGAATAAAGAAACGGTTGAAGATGCCGATCTTATTGATGATGAAGCGTTCGATGAAGCAAGCTTCTACAATTCTGACGCATCGTATACACCCCAAGAATATCCGGAGCAGCTTCAAACTCAACCTATTGAAGAAACACCACAGGATGTTTCTCAGGTTGCAGCTGCAAAAACTCAGCGAGTTTCTTCTGAAGAAATTCAAGAGGCAATTCAAGAGGCTAATGCTCATGAACCGGTAATTGAACCACGCAACAGTAAGGAAGAAGATGTTCAAGCAGCTTCTCCTATTATAGGAATGGAATCGATGATTCCTCAAATACCTGCTAATATTGAGCAGTCTTCCGCCAAGTCTGAAAAACGTCAAGTCATTGTATTGCCGGATGTTATGGCTCCTCATGCAACATCGGGCGGGGGTACAAAACAACGTGCTCCTATGGCTGAAACAAATGAAAGCACTAAGGCAGGTTCTAAAGCTTTGCTTTCGAATATGCTTCCGAAGATCGGTGACACAGGTTCAATTGATACAGCAGAAGCAAACAAGAAAGATACCTTTGGCTTAGATTTACCATCGCTTGGGGATACAAATAGCAATTCTGCTGTTTCTGCTACTGGATCGTTTTCTACGGTTGGCGCAACTGGATCATTTGCTCCAGTGGGAGATGAATTGGTTGCCGATATTGATCCAGAAGATCGCTATGTAGAAGACGCAGATGATTCGGCATATGACGAAGACTATACGGAAACGGGTGCTTATGCAGGCAGAGGATATGTAGAAATGCCTAAGTCTCGTGTTGGCCGTTTGTTCGGTAAGTTTGGAAAGAAAAAGAAGAACAAGCAGCAAGAAACATCCGTTAATGAATGGGTGAACGTTGACGATTCATACGATGCACGTAGTGTTGGTAAAGCGCGTGGCGATTGGTCTAGCTTCCGTCAGGATAATGAGTCCGAAGATGTAACAACCACTATATCCCCAACAAACAATGATGGCTTCGTAGATGTTGACTATCATGAAACAGATTTCAACCGTCGTGGATGGAACGGCGGCGCGTTCTCTCTTAATCGCTTAAAGAAAAACCAGACTATGTCTTCTGATCCTGCACAGCCTGAAGAAGCAATGGAAGATGGGTATGAAGGCTACGATGAGGGTGTCGCGGATGGAAACTTGGTAGAAGTAAATCCTTCTGTTCGTATTGATGGCGATGCAGGTACTGCCGCTCAAATCAATCGCGAATTACGCAAGCTTCAAGATTTCCGTCATCCTGATATTGATACAGAAGTTTGGTTCGTGGCGTTGGGATCCGAACAGTATTCTCACTCAGGTATTAATGCGTTCTTGGATGAGCATGCAGACGAAATGAAAGGTGCCGTTATCATTAACCTTGAGGCACTTGGCGCAGGAATGCTTTCGGTTGTTGAACAGGAATCTTCTTTGCTGAAGAATTATCGCCCATCTTCTCGTATTAAGCGTTTTGTACGTCAAGCAAGTGAACGTTCTGGTGTTTCCTACCATACGGGAGCTATTACAAGAAGACAAACACCTGCGACCATTGCAATGTCGCGTGGTATACAGGCATTTACTGTTGCAGGTATGGCAGACGGTAATACTGCATTATATTCAGCTGAAAACGATATCGTTGAAAACATTGATCCTGAAGCAATGTCTCAGGCATCCAAATTTGTAATGACAATTTTGAAGTGCATTTAGCAGATTGAAGCGTTTTAATAGCTTGATGTGTATTTAGCGTTTGGTCGGTTTGCTGAGCTCGCATAAAATTAGGCATTTTGGCCAAAAAGACCCTGTTGTAGGCATCCACTCTCTTAATAAAAGAAGGGTGGATGCCTGTTTGTTACATAAACTGTCTAGTTGATTACAGTTCGCAAGGTACTTGGGGGAGGTTTTCTCAAGTAGAATGCCTACAACAATAGCTTTCTGGCCAAAAAATGCAAAAAATTGCGCGCTGTCCTTTAAGTTAAAGTTAGGTCAAGAGATATTCTAAAATGTCCAACAAAATATATTTCCTAAGATACGGTTGGACTGATGTAATCGTTTAGGTCCTAAAAATGTAAATGAGCATCAGGTTATTTCCTTAAATGCTAGACATTTTTAGTCGAAAGAAACCTGATCAATCATATGTTTTAAGGTTTGCGCAGATGTTTGCAAGTGCTTTGCTTCTTCTGTATTTAACTGAAGAGGAATTTGGAATTCAACGCCAGAGCTACCGATAATTGCTGGCATACTCATTACCACATCATTAACCCCTTGTAATTCAGACCAGAAATTCGAAACAGTCATAATAGATTTTTCATCACGAATGATTGCTTCACAAATGCGGGTAACAGAAGGGGCAATGCCGAAATAAGTAGCGCGTTTCTTTTCGATAATTTCGTAAGCGCTATTACGTACTTCATTTTCAATATCCTTGCGCATTTGTTCAGGATCATTAAAGCCACGTAAACGGAAAAAATCATCAATATGGATACCAGATATATTAGCTAAGCTCCATACTGCAAGTTCGCTATCACCATGTTCGCCAATAATACGGGCATGTACGTGGCGGGGGTCAACATCTAAGGTGTGCCCCAAAATGTACTTTAAGCGTGCACTATCTAATACCGTGCCCGAACCCATAACGCGTTCTTTTGGTAAACCAGAAAGTTTCATAACCACTTGAGTCAAAATATCAACAGGGTTCGAAACTACAACAATGATGCCGCCAAAATCTTGCGCCATAATGGAAGAAACAACATTTTTAAGAATAGTTACGTTTGTTTGAAGCAAATCAAGGCGGGTTTCACCAGGTTTTTGATTAGCACCAGCGGCAATCACAACAATAGAAGCATCGGCTAAATCTTCATAGGTACCTGCATAAATATTCATAGGGCTGTAGTAGGGAACACCATGAGCAATGTCAAGAGCTTCACCTTCAGCACGCGCGGTATTAACGTCAATAAGAACCATTTCGGAAAACAAGCTTGACTGCATAAGGCTAAAGGCACAGGTAGAGCCAACAAAACCACAACCAATAACGGCAACTTTTCTATTGTATATTCTGTTATTCATAGTAGTAGTCTTTCCCCTGGATTCATATACAAAAGCAGTGTTATTGCAAACTAAGATACCTGGTATAGCGTGTTTGAACAAGACCCACTAATAGGTTGCAGAATTGCGCTTTAAAGCACTAATGACTAGTAAGTTTTTGTAGGCCGAAAGAGGAAAACGACAAGTATAAGTATTAGTAAATACGAGTATTAAACATCGATAAATAGGAGTATCAAGCACTAGTACTACATTAAAGATCGTGGCTATGTAATTTATCCAGGCAAAATGACCAATGAAGATACCTTCCGCATTGGCAACATTGGGGAAATCTATCCAGGTGACATCTTGAATATTACAGGTATCTTTGCTGACTTCTTAAAAGAACAAGAAACAAAATAGAAGGATTGAACAACAGAAGGATTCAGTTCACAGGAAAGCTTCTTGCGAAAACTTAATAGAAGTCACAAAAGCTTTGCCTGAAAAGATTCTTGCATAACTATGCAACTCCTATGCCTTTCGTGCTTGACGCAGTCGAAGAGCTTCGTTCTACTGATATTAAGATTGGTTCCACTACAGGGTATAACGACAAAATGATGGGTATTGTTGCACTAGCTGCAAGGGGACAAGGTTGCGAGCCTGACTTCATGATTACGCCTGATAGCACCAATGGTAAAGGTCGTCCTTACTCCTACATGATGTTTAGAAATATGGAAGCGCTTGGCGTTCAAAACGTTGCTGAAGTTGCCAAAGTGAGCGATACCATATCGGATATTAAAGAAGGTAAAAATGCCGGTGTATTTACTATCGGCGTTATTGAAGGTAGCTCTGAGTTGGTAATGACTCAGGAAGAATTTGAAGCACTAGACGGAGTTACTCGTGAAGCGGCCTGCGCTAAAGTAGCGGAAACGTTCCGAGCGGCAGGTACTGATGCGATAATTCGCAACTTCTCGGAGTTGCCTGCTTTAATTCGTCAGATTGCATAGTGATAATTAAACGGTAAATAAGGTGGCAATATTTACCGTTTTTATTGGCAGCAGTAAAACTTACCAGGGTTTGTGTCTGTTAGTGATATCTGAAGTTATGTAGCCACATAAAGTAAAAGAGCCTATCTTTGCAGCAAATGAGTTGCTTATAAGATAGGCTTCGCATTTTATCTTCTAAACGCTATACTTAAATGCGCTGATATGCGGGCGTCGTATAATGGTTATTACCCAAGCTTCCCAAGCTTGTGACGCGGGTTCGATTCCCGTCGCCCGCTCCAATAAAACTTACAGCAACGGAATAGTTCCGTTGCTTTTTTGTTTTAAGCAAGAAATAGGGAATCGAACCGATGAGGTGGAAACGCGTCAAGCAAACGCGCCAGTGGCGCGTTTGTAGTGTTTCGCCCGACCGAGCTTGCGAGGGAGGGGTGCGGATTTGCATAGCAAAGACGCGAATCCAGTCAGTACCCTTGCATCCAACTACCTGAAATTCCACCACGTGTTGAGTATCGTTTAAGTGAAATTGGCAAGCGGCTTGAACCGGTGCTGGACAGTCTTGAAACTTGGGGCAACGAATATATCTCTTTTATGAATACTGAAAAGCAACAAGGTGAAAGTTACTAAGGTGCTAAGTAGGTTAAACAATAGTAAAAGTTTACGGGTGTGTTTCTCTAAATTAATGCGCTCTATATCGGCAGCATAGTAAGCAGGGTATTATGGTAAGAACAACTATCCCCCGAATTTAAGAAGGAACGAATCAATGACGCGTACTGGTTTTAAGGGTTTTATTTTTGATATGGATGGCACACTGCTCCATACGCTACCTGATTTGGCTGCGCTTACTAATATTGTTCTTGAACGAGAAGGCTATCCAGCGCGCACCGAAGAAGAAGTTCGTACTTTTGTGGGTAATGGAGTTCTTTCCCTTATCTTACAAGCGGTTCCTGAAGATATTTCAGAAGAAAAAGCCCAACATGCGTTTCACCTTTTCTGCGATTTGTATGATGAGTACGGCATTAAATTAACCAAGCCGTTTGATGGTATGGAGGAAACACTCAAAACCTTAAAAGCTAACGGCGCAAAGTTAGGCATTATGTCTAACAAATTTGAACAAGGTGTTCGCGACGTTGAGCAGTGTTATTTCCCAGGATTATTTGATGTTTCTCATGGAGAATCGGACACTATTCCACGAAAACCTGATCCTACGGGATTGCTAACGTGTGCGAAAGAAATGGGATTAAAACCAGAAGAATGCGTATACTTTGGTGATTCTCATGGGGATATGTTAGCAGGTAATAATGCTGGAATGTATACGGTTGGGGTTACTTGGGGGTATCAGCCTATAGAAAAAATCAAAACAGGAAACCCGGATGAGCTGATTGATTCTCCTGCGCAAATTTTGAATTTTATGTAGGGAAGTTCACAGAAAGCTTCTGGTGTTAATTGCTTTCAAGGGGCAAGGTAAAAATCAATAGAAGTTAAAGAAATCAAAGAAATTAAAAGAGATAAAAGATATCAAGCCGCGATATTTTCTTGTGTTCGCTTTACCTAAGCTAAGAGAATATATTCTTGAATCACTTTCATAAACGATCCTAGTTTACAAAAAAGCCCCTTGGTTTTTTGGAGTGCACTTTTTAAAACGCTTTAATTTTTAGTCCCTCAAAGGAGCAGCCCCCGATTGTTAATCAAAGGCTGTTGGGATAGCAAGGAAGTGCGCGACTGATGTTCGCTGCTCCCTTTAACTTTAAAGATCAAAGAGAAAAGCTTTACTGTGCACGAATAAGAAACCAAGAGGCTAATAGGCTAAAAGGATGAGTTTTGCAAACAATCTAGCTATTGTATCCATTAGGATTATTGCTCTGCCAACGCCAAGCATCTTCACACATACGAGCTAAATCGTATTCAGCAACCCAGCCCAATTCTTCACGTGCTTTATCGCAAGCGGCATAGTTAGTTGCAATGTCGCCTGGACGGCGAGGGCAAATTTTATAAGGAAGCTCTTTTCCGCAAGCTTTTTCAAAAGCATGGATTACGTCCAAAACACTTGAACCTTTGCCAGTGCCTAAGTTAAAAATAGCAACGCCTGAACGAGTGCCATCTTCCATAGGGGTTCCTTCAATGGAGCCGAGTCCAATTGCTTTGCCGGTTCCAACTTTGCCAGCCATATAATCAAGTGCCTTAACGTGTCCGCGAGCAAGATCCACTACATGAATGTAATCGCGAACGCCAGTACCATCTGGGGTGGGGTAGTCATCGCCAAAGACCTGAATGCATTCCAACTTGCCAGTAGCAACTTGAGCAACATAAGGCAATAAATTATTCGGAATACCCTTAGGATCTTCGCCAATGCGGCCTGATTCGTGTGCGCCAATAGGATTGAAGTAGCGCAGTAACACCACGTTCCATTCGTCATCTGCGCGATAGAAGTCAGTCAAGATACGTTCAAGCATAGATTTAGTTTCGCCATAAGGATTGGTTGATTCATGCTTAGGGCAATCTTCGGTGATAGGGATTTGCTCTGGTTCGCCATATACCGTTGCGCTGCTGGAGAAAATAACATTCTTAACGCCGTGATTACGCGCAGTATCAAACAATACCAAGGATCCTGCAACGTTGTTCCAATAGTATTCAAGAGGCTTTTGGGTAGATTCGCCTACTGCTTTAAAACCAGCAAAATGAATGATAGCGGCAATGTCATAGGTGTTAAAAACGCCTTCAAGCGCATCGCGATCTAGAATAGATGCTTGTACGAATGCGCAGGTTTTATTGTCTGCTCCCGTAAGTTCACGGATACGTTCAACAGCAACCTCGCTTGAATTGGAAAGGTCATCATAAATAACTACGTTGTAACCTTGCTCGAGCAATTCTACGCAGGTATGACTTCCGATAAATCCAGCACCGCCTGTTACCAAGATTGTTTGAGATTCATGAGTGCCTGCAAGACTCTTATTTGACATGTGAACACCTTTCGATGATGAACATACGTATTAGTTGTCTATGCAGGCAAGAATACCATTTCTTGGAATATGATGCCCAAATGTCACAAAGATTTGATTAGGATCGTGGGAATCTAGCGGCTTAATTGTTTTCCAAGCGCTTCGCTATTGCGAGCTTACTTATCGTTTAAGCGGGGGTAAAGTTTTAAGGCATGCCCATGCTTTTTGCTTACCCTCTTCACTTTCGAGCATTGATTCGAATGATTCAAAGCAACAGCATCCCCGCCCCAAAAGAAATTCTCTTGTTTCTAGGGCAAGGGGAACATTAAAAGCAGCTGATGCGGTTTTTACTGCAGCAAGATCGGTTATAACAACGCATAGTGGGTCTATTGCTTCAATTATGTGTAATAGGTCATTTGGCGTTGTTTGCTTGTTTAGAACAATAAATGCAAGTTGCTTGGTGCTGTATCCTAGTCTTTGAGCTGAAGCGGTAAGAGCATTTTGGGCACTTTCTTCTAAAGAAGCGCTGCTCACAATGAAAAAAAGTGAATTTTCGCTACCGTGAATAACATCCGAAAATGACGCAAGGGCATCATGGCGAATTCGTCCAAATATAGAGTCTTGCGAAAGATTATGAGAAGACTCTTGCATAGACCTAGCGCCTTTCCTTAGTTTCACATAGTAAACAATGTGAAATTATTACCAATTACGAAATTCTTCACACCGATATGCATGAAGCGTGATATTACAAATATACAAATATAATAGCGGCTCTTAAAAAGGGTCGAAACTATAGGGAGGCATTATGTGCACAAATGGTGTAAACACTGGTCAGTTTGAACAGATGATGGATCAGATTGATGATCATATTAAATTAGAGCGTCGTTGGGCACACACGCTTGCTCATCAAGCAGCAGATGCTGGTTTCGAAACGGTAGGTGAAAAGCTTCATCAGGTTCAAGCGCTTTTGGATGAAGTTCGTGCAACGATCGATGACGCTAAAGACGCTCTTGAAGATGATGCAGAAAATGCAAGTGGCGTTACCGTTAACCTTGTGTAATGTTGTGCTTAACAAAAGAACGAGGATCTAATGAGTAACGACTTAATGCGTTTTTCGGTAGCAATGCCGGAAGATTTATTGGTTAAGTTCGATCGCTTGGTAGCACGTCGTGGGCTTGCAAAAAATCGTAGCGAAGTAGTGCGTGATTTGGTACGCGATGCGCTGGTGGAAGACGAATGTTCTATTCCGGGCCGCATTGTTATGGGAACGCTTACTATTGTGTATGGTCATCATGCGAATGACCTGCAAGAAAAGCTTCATCAAATTCAGCACAATTATCTTGATACTGTTGTTGCCTCGCTTCATGTTCATGTTGATGAAGAAAACTGCCTAGAAGTTATTGTGCTTAAAGGTGAAACCGGGCTTGTCCAGGATATTGCTAATTTGATCATTGGCACCAAAGGGGTAAAAACTGGACGCCTTCACATGACCACAACGGGCGACTTTATATAAGAAGTTCTATGTAAACCTTTTGCAGATTTGCTATTTAAACGATCTATAAGACTTAACGCGTATAAGGAGAAACGCTATGGATGAAACGGTTTTGCTTGGTCATGGTAGCGGCGGCACCATGATGAAACGCATAATCGATGAAGTATTTTATGAAGCGTATGGAAGTTCAGAGCTTCTAGAGGGAAATGATGCTGCTTCACTTGATGCCCCCGAAACGGGGCAGCGCATTGCCTATTCGACTGATAGCTTTGTGGTTACTCCTCATTTCTTTCCTGGTGGTGATATTGGTAAGCTTGCTGTTTGTGGCACTGTAAACGACGTGGCAACAAGCGGTGCTACTCCAAAATACTTATCCTGTGGCTTTATTTTGGAAGAAGGATTTCCTGTTGCGGATCTAAAGCGTATTTGCAAAAGCATGGCGGATGCTGCGCAAGAAGCGGGCGTTCATATTGTGACGGGCGATACTAAAGTGGTAAATCGTGGTCACGGTGATGGTGTGTTCATTAATACCAGTGGTATTGGTTTTATACCTGCTGGGGTTGAGCTTTCTGGTGCTTTTTGCAAACCAGGCGACAAGATTTTAGTTTCTGGCACTGTGGGTGACCACGGCATTACCGTCATGGCGTGTCGTGAAGAACTTTCGTTTAATGCAGATATTCAATCGGATGCGGCACCGCTTAATCATCTCATTGCTGAAGTACTGGTAGCTGCTCCTGATACGCGTTGTTTCCGTGACCCTACTCGTGGCGGTTTGGCATCTACTTTAAACGAGCTAGCGGGACAGTCTGATGTTGATTTCATTGTTGAAGAAGACGCAGTGCCAGTAAAGGATGCCGTTCGTGGTGCTTGTGAAATGCTGGGCTACGATGTATATCAGGTTGCAAACGAAGGCAAAATGGTGTGTGTGGTTCCTGCCGAGCAAGCAGATGCTGCTCTTAAGGCTATGCAAAATAATGTGTATGGAGTCGATGCTGCCATTATTGGTGAAGTAGTAGAAAAGCCCGAAGATAGGTCTTCGCGCGTTTCTATTCGTACAGGGTTTGGCGCTTTGCGCATTATGGATATGCTTGTTGGAGAACAATTGCCACGCATTTGTTAGTATTTTTTTGCTATTAACAGAAAAATCAAGGCAATTTACTTGCAACTTATCGTCTCTATGGTATTTTGCCGTCATGGAATTGATTCGAGAGGGGATTCCCGAGCACCCCTTAACTCCGAAAAAACAAGAGAAGAGGTATTATCATGTCCCATCCAGTGATCTTGGCAGATGAATGCATTGGCTGCGGTATTTGTGTTGATGCTTGCCCTCAGGGCACCATTGAAGTAGTTGACGGCGTTTGCACTGTTGTAAATGAAGAGTCTTGCATTGCTTGCGGTGACTGCGTTGAAGAATGCCCAATGGGTGCTATCGAAGAAGTTATCGAAGATTAATTACAAGAGCTGTTCCAAAAGTTTTACAACAGGCAATAGTCTAGTAACGAATTGAAAGCGAATCAGGGTATTTTTAGTTGATTCGCTTTCTTCTTTTTGTTAAGAGAACAAAAAAATATCTAGTTTATCTGGTCAAATGCTATAAGCATAGCTACAATAGGTCGAGCATTAAACGATAAGTTGAGCGTTAAACGCTCAACGCTTTATGTGCATACGGCTTAATACCGACACTACGAAAAGAGGTTACGATGGCAGTTGTTGCTTATTGTGTTAAATGTAAGGCTAAAAAAGAAATGGTAGATCCTCAGGAAGGCGTTACCAAGAATGGTCGCATTATTACTAAGGGTACCTGCCCAGATTGCGGCACTAAGATGTCTCTCATCGGTGGCGTTGCAAAGAAATAAGCTTTATCTATTTTTTCGAAACGCAACCTTGTAAGGATAGTCACGAAATGTAACTTCTTGCAGCTTATATATCTGTGTTTCAGTGAGTCCCGCCTTGTGCGGGACTTTTTTGTGCTTGTGAACAGGGGAAATAGAAATATAAGATAATCTTCAACAGGAAGGTAACAAAATCTAACAATAAGACACTTAGATTCTTGACAATGCTGCACTTAGATTTTATTATAGTCACTGTCATGAGGTTCACCTAGCGGTGAGCTTACTCATATGGAGCGAAAAGCGTTTGTGAGTGGTGACGAAAACTTAGGTAAAAGCAGGGGGTTTGTTTGAGGTTTAAACAAACAAACCGCAACTGAAAGGAATATGCAATATGGCAAAAATTATTGGCATCGACTTGGGTACTACCAATTCGGCAATGGCTGTAATGGAGGGTTCAGAGCCTGAAATTCTGGTTAACGCAGAAGGCGATCGTACTACTCCTTCAGTTGTTGGTTTTGGCAAAGATGGTGAACGCACGGTAGGTAAGGCAGCAAAGAATAAGGCTGTTACTAATCCAGAAAACACCATTGCATCAGTTAAGCGTTTCATTGGTCGTTCTTATGCAGAAACTGCTGAGGAACAGAAGACTGTTGCTTATACCGTAAAGAATGGTAATGGTGGTCGTGCTGTTGTTGATATTGACGGTAAGGACTACATGCCTGAAGAGATTTCCGCAATGGTTTTGCAGAAGTTGAAGGCAGATGCTGAAAAGCGCGTAGGTGAACCTATTACTCAGGCAGTAATTACGGTTCCTGCATACTTCAACGACGCTCAGCGTCAGGCTACTAAGGATGCTGGCAAGATTGCTGGTCTTGAAGTTCTTCGTATTATTAACGAACCTACTGCAGCTGCTTTGGCATACGGTCTTGATCGTACTAATAAAGATGAAAAGGTTTTGGTATTCGACCTTGGCGGCGGTACGTTCGATGTTTCCGTTCTTGAATTGGGAGACGGCGTATTCGAAGTTTGCTCTACCGCAGGCGACAACCATTTAGGTGGCGATGACTGGGATCAGCGTGTTATTGACTGGTTGGCAGACAAGTTCCAGGCAGACAACGGTAATGATCTTCGCCAGGACAAGATGGCTTTGCAGCGCTTGAAAGACGCAGCTGAAAAGGCAAAGATGGAACTTTCTTCCACCTCTCAGACCAACATCAACCTGCCTTTCATTTCTGCAGGTGCAGCTGGTCCTCTTCATTTGGACTACACCTTAACTCGTGCAGAGTTTGAACGCATTACCAAGGATCTGCTTGATCGTTGTAAGGCTCCTGTACAGCAGGCATTGAAGGACGCTGGTCTTTCTACAGGCGATGTAAACGAAGTTATCTTGGTTGGTGGCTCTACTCGTATGCCAGCAGTTCAGGAATTAGTAAAGAATATGACCGGCAAGCAGCCTAACATGTCAGTAAATCCTGACGAAGTAGTTGCAATGGGTGCTGCTGTTC
>OLPV01000645.1_pt1 | contig 28706 bp, 22 predicted proteins | sample 1671961 | NCBI WGS metagenome assembly OLPV01 (sample SAMEA3136630, study PRJEB25190) | human gut metagenome | biome: human gut; feature: human-associated habitat; material: faeces | place: Austria | collected 2013
TAGAATAATTATGCATTATTCATTAATAAATATTCGCAATGCATAATTATTCATTTTGTAGAAATCATAACCTTGCAAAACCAAACCCTTCAAATGGCAGTCCCGCAGTTATGATTCTGAATAATTAATCTTTTTTTATATTGTTTATAATAAAAAATAAGTGTATAATGAAAGCGGTTTATACTGAAGAGCGAAAAATGAAAGGAAGATTAATTTTCAATGGAGAATGAGAAGAGTAAAGAAATTTTTGAATGGATAGTATGTATGTTAATTGCGTTAATTATAGTCGTTTTAATTAAAGCTTTTGTTGGATTTCCTACAGTTGTAAGCGGACCATCAATGGATTCAACTTTAAAAGATAGGCAACGACTATGGGTTAGTAGAATTGGAATTGAATTTAATAAATATCCCAAAAAAGGAGATATAATAACTTTTGAGGCACCAACAGTAAGAGAAATAACTCAAGTTAATTTCGATGAAAGTAATCCAGTTGCAATATATAGTAATAAATCAAAAGGAATTTTTGAGCAATTGAAAAACAGTATTAATATATTTAGCGAAACAAGTTTTATAAAAAGAGTAATCGGTTTACCGGGAGATCATATAGAAATAAAAAATGAAAGAGTATATGTAAATGGTGATCCAATCAAAGAAAATTATCTAGATGCTGGAACTGTTACTGATTCAGCCAGTGGATTATTTACTGATATAGTAGTACCAGATGGATATGTATATGTACTTGGTGATAATAGAGAGGTATCTTGCGATAGTAGATTATTTGGATGTATTCCAGTTGAAAAGATTGAAGGAAAAGCTGTATTTAGATTTTGGCCACTAAAAAAAATTGGAACATTAAAATAAATTAATAATAAACTAAGGAGGAATTTATATTGAGTACAAGTAATGAATCAGAGAACAAATATCCTAAAGAATTAAAAAATATAAAATTAGAATATGCATATATTGGTTTGCTATTAGAAAATCCAAAGTCAATTTCAAAATATTATTTATCATTTGAAGATAGCCAGTTTTCGGATCCAATGGCAATGAACTTATATAAAAGTATATTGTTTACAGAAGGTGGAAGATTTGCTCCTGAAAATATTAAAAGAGATTTTTCGTATCCGAAAACTTCTGAAGAAATATATAATTTAAAGCAAAAATTAAAAAATGAAGCAATACAAAATAATTATTCTATAGAATCAGTTTTTACAAAGATAAAGAAATTATTCTTATTAAAAAAATATTATATAAAAGCACCAACTAAAAAAAATCAGGAGGAAATTCTTGAAATTAAAAGTTATAAAAGATATAAACAAATGACTGTTGAAGAATTGGAAAATATTATCTCACAAATAGGAATAAAAAGAGGAATTAGTGAAGGCAGATTAAATGTAGGTGTAACAGATTTCTTATTGGAAGGAGATAATGCTTTAACAAGTGGAATTTCATTACCATTTGAAATTTTAACAGAGGTGTTTAAGGGAATAAGAGTTGGAGAAACAATGGCTTTTGCAATGCCATCTAACAGTGGTAAGAGTAGATTTACAATTAATTTAGCTGCACATATAGCTTTTGTTGAGAAAAAAAAGGTACTAATAATATCGAATGAAATGTCAGAAGAAAAAATGAAATTATGTTTAATAACTACAATATTAAATAATCCTGAAATGCAAAAAGAATTTGGACAAAAAATAAGGAAATCAGAAGGTGAAATTTTAGAATTTAAATTTAGACCAGATGATAAGAAAAAAGTAAAAGTTGACAAAAAAGGATTTATGATAAAAGAAGAAGGCGAGACACAAGAAAATTTTATAAAAAGATTAAGAAAATATTCTACAGAGTTTAATCAAGTCATAGCTGCTACAGATTGGCTTGGAAGTCAAAAAAATACGCCAATATGTTTTATGCACGTTTCAGATTATACAAATGACGATTTGTATAAAATAATATTGAATTATTATTATAAAGAAGGTGTTGAATATGTTTTTTATGATACTTTAAAAAATGATATTCAACATATAGGAGATGGAGAAGAAATTAAAAAGACTGCTACTGTTTTATCAAATATTGCTCAAAAATATAAAATGTTTATAGGATCTACTTTGCAATTATTGGAAAGTACAACAGCACCTATTAATTTAACAATAAATGATATGGCGGCAAGTAGAACCGTAAAAGAAGTATTAGATACATTATGCTTATTTAAACAGATTAATAATCAGTCATTTGCTGACTATGAATACTCTGAAATTGAAGAAGCAAAACAATATAAAGATATTGAGGTTTATGAGAATCCAGATGTTAGATATTATGCATGTGTAGTAGATAAAAACAGAGCTGGTGCAAAACCAAAGTTATTATTTAGATTAAATTTAGCATATAATGAATGGTTTGAATTAGGACATTTAAGAATGAAACAAAAGTTGAAATGAGGTTGTAGAATTTATGCAGAAAATATCTTTACAGAAAAAAAGTTTTTTTAATAGTATAGGATTAGACACAAAAAATATTCCAAGTGAACTAAAAACTAAAACTACAAATTTGACTAAAAAAATACCATCAGAAGATATAGTTTTTTTTAAAAATAAAAATTTAATAACAACAGAGCGTAAACACTTTAGATTGAAAAATCTAATTGGAACTGTTAGTAATGAATATGATGGCAAATCTTGGATTGAAATATTTGTAAATAATGAAAAATCTGATGAAATGATTAAACAATATTTTAAGAATCCAAATTACTATTTTAAAGAATTACGAAAATTAGATCAAAGTAATTTAAGTCATAATAATGAATTAGAATTATATGAAGACAATGGGAAGCTCTTTGTAAAAGATGGTACAGCGAGGCTAGCTCTTATGATGACTAAATATTTATTAGAAACATCAAGAGCTCAATCTAAAGAAGAGCGTAATTTAATAAATAAACAATATATATTTGCAGCTAATGTCAAATCAATACCAAAAGATAGAGATGAAATTTATCTAATAAATATGTTAATGAATATATATGGAGCAAAATTAAAGGTTAGTAAAGCGACAGAAAGCAATGAGTGTAAATATATTTTTAAGTATGGAGAAAAAACAATTTTTATTAATAGTAAAAATGAACTTGAAAACTTTATAAAAAGTAGTTATTTACCAAAATCTTATAAATCAGAGGAAAAACTAAAAAATAAGATTTATGCTCTAATAAAAATTGGTATAGATTATAAACAAAGTGAAGAAAACGAAGATGCTTTTTTAGTAATGGGAAAAATATTCCCTAATTATGAATTTTTTGTAAAATATTACAAAAAAGCACAAAAATATAATATTGAGGATAAATTATTTTCTAAGTTAGATTTAGAAAATATTACATATGATGCGATTTTAAAAAACTTAATTAAAGTTGTTAAAGAGCAAGAAAAACAGATAAAGGAAAATAATGCGAAGATGACAAAGGAAAAGAAAGTTGTTAAAACTAAAAAGGAAAAAGAAATCATTCAAGCACCAAAAGAAAATAAAGTAGTAAGTAAAACTACTACTAAGGAAAAAAATAAAGTAAAAGAGCAAATTGAAAATAGTGAAGAAGAATTAAGAAAAAAATTAGAAAACAATAAAAAACAGGTAAATGAACAATTAGATTTAATTATAGAAAATATAGAAACAACATATTATAAGTTAAAGACAGAAGAAGCAAGGTTTATGGATTTGGCAAACTGTTCAAATATTGTGCTAAACATTGATAAAATGAATGATGACGGAATTAATGCAAATATTAATTCAATAAAAGAATCAATTATAAAGATTCACAAAAAAGTTAGCGGGCTGGAAAAGAATGAAGATCTAAAGAATATAAATGAATTATCAAAAGATTTAAATAAGACAATAGATAGTAAAAACATCATAAAAGGTTATTCCGATGAAATGGAAAATATATTCAAAACATGCTTTAATAAAGAAATACAAAAATTAATCACTGATTCAAAATTAAGAAAATTAGAAACACAGCGAATTGAAATAGAAAAGGAAAAATGTTCATTTTTTAGCAAATTAATAGGAAAAGCAAAATTAAAACAAGCCAAACTTGATAATATTAATCTGAAAAAGCAATTAATACTTAGTGAATCACAATATATTAATAAATCATATTATTATTTAGAAGATGGGTTATCAGAAATATATACTTATTTGAAAGAAGAAACTGACGAACCTTGTTTATCTGATATCAGATTATTTTTAAGAAATATTGAGTTAAATAGTCAGATTAAAAGCATGATAGACCAAGACAAATTAAATAGCTTAGTTAAAGAAAAATTGCAACAAAAACGCAATCTGCCACAATTAGTTTTATCAAAAGAAAAACATAGATTATTTAGTAAAGCTCAAATAAATTTAATGGAAGAAAAAAATAATGAATTAAAAAGAGTTATACAAATAACAAGAGCAAATTCTTTAAAATTGCAGAATACAGGAATGATTCCTATATTAGGAAATATAAAAACAACTAAATCACTAAATAAATTTTGCAATAACTTAAATGAAATAAATAATTCTTTGAAATCACAATATTAATAAATGTTCTAATACAACCTCTATACGAATAGAATTAAACAAAACTATTCGTATGGGGGTTTTTATATGAAAAATATATCAATAGAAGAGCGTGCATGTAAACTTGCACATTATATAATAGATTCAAAAGATACAGTAAGAGGTGCTGCAAAAAAATATGGTGTAAGTAAAAGCACAGTACACACGGATGTAACACTCTGGAACGGTAAAGAAAATGTACAAGTTATTCCTAAAAGTATTGAAATTAAAGGAGTTTTCTTAAGTACAAAGAATCCTCTTGTTAGATTGGGATTATTAATTAAATAAATAATTTTAATGTAGGTCTTAAAAGTAAAATTTTAAGGCTTTATTTTTTGACCTAAAATTATAACTTCATTAAAAGATAAGGGATATGTAAGAGTTAAATTAAAATATAAAACAGATAGCAAAGAAATAGAACAAAGGCAAATTACACCTATAGTCGAAAATATCAATAGGTATAGTCAAAAATGTCTAGAGAGTATAGACACAAATAACTATTCAGATAGTCAAAAACAACTAGACCCTATAGGTGATAATGACAAAGATATAATAAATAATATAAAAAATAAAAATAATTATAATAAGGAATACCAGACAAATAGAAAGAAATATGTACCATATAGAAGCAAGAGAAATTACGATAACTTCAATTGGGATAGCTTATATGCAAATTGAATGTAAAAAAATCTGTTATAGAAAAACTTTAATAAAATTATATAATCTTTCTTGATATTTAATTGTGCTTAGATTATAATTTTATAGATAAAAGTAAAATTTATTTTACAAAATAGCAAGTTTGTATAATGATTAGTTGTTTACTATATACATGATTCGTAAGGACATGTATTATAATGTTATTAGTATAAAATATTAGCATGGAAACTATATAAAAAAATAAATGAATAGTTATAGTGATTGTTCAGTTGTTTTAGAACAAGGAAGGAAGATAAGAATTTATGAAAAAATATGTTTATAGCACAGGAAAGTTTTTATCAGTAATTTGTCTTGTAATATGCGTTGTTATAGGATTTACAGGATGTACTCAAACAAAAAAACAAGAAGATGTAGCCTTCAATGTTGAAAAATCTCAATTAGAAGAAACTAGAGAAAAAGTAATATCTAAATATAAAAATGAAAGAAATGTAAATCGGAACTGGGAAATATATTGAGGATGCATATAAAAAATATCCAAATGATGAAATAATATCAACAATTTATTATTATGATACTGCTACTTTTTGCTTAACTCGTAGCAAGAAAGAAGGAGATAATTGGTATATTCAAGCAGTCGAAGCAGCATCTAAAATTTCTCCAGAATATAACGGGGATTTTTCAGAGGAAATATTAGCATGGGTAGGCAATTTATTAGGTGAACAATGGAATTTAGCAAGCAATCAAAGTAAGATTGAAGAAGAAAATTATAGTAATTTAACAATAGAAGATAAAAAGGATATTCTTAATTATATTGACGAGAGATGGTCATATTATGCAAAACTAGAAAAATTGTCTAAGGATAGCATAAAACTAGAAGAAATGTATGGAGATAAAATTTGGAAAGAAGCAGCATCTAAATATAATATAGGAATTACACATATTTCAAAAATTGTAATGGATATAGATGCAATAAAAGCACAACGGAAAAGCGTATGAAAAAGCAAAATAGATATAATTTCATAAGAGTAACAGTCTTGAGCTATTAAAAATAAGGCTTTAGTAGATAGACAATTGTACTGAGAGTATTGGAAAAATACAAATTTTGTTGATTTATATCTAGCAATAGTAAAAATTCTTTTAGGGAGGAAAATAAAATGAAAAAAAATAAATGTTATGTACTTATCTTTATAGTTATTATTGTTGTAAGTGTGATAGGAATTATAATTATAATGAATAACAATAAAAAGCCTATAATTTCAGAATTCTTTTGCGGAAGATATGGAAAAAAATATATTTATAGTTATGAATTGGACATTTATAGTGATGGGAATTGTAAGGTAGTTGTACAATCACGTCAATCAAAAAATAAAAAGATAAAATTTAAAATTGATGAAAGTGAAATTGATAAATTAAAAGAAAAAATTGAACAATCGGGAATTAGAGATATACAAAATACAATTAAGGTAAATTCTGAAATGCAATCAAGCTATATACATCTTAATTATGGCGACAAAGGTTTCTTCGGAATAGCAAAAGATGGATATGAAAGCAATAAAAACGATTACGAAAAAGAGGACTTAAAGAATTATGACGAAACATTTAAAATAATAAGTAATGTAATACCTTCTGAAAAAAAATATGAATTAGAATGTTTTATTAAAGCAAATTGTAATAGAGAATTATAAGGATTTGCGAAAAAGAAAAATAAAATAACTTACAATTTTGTTAAAGAAAATATGTTTGCAAAAAATTAATTATAAAAAAGAAAAATTGGGAAATAAATAATTATTATATTAATTAGCATTATGCAAACTAAAATGATGAAAATCTAAAAATTCACATTTTTAGATATCAATTAAATATTTAATAAACAAAAAAGGTTATATATACTTAGAAATAAGTATATATAACCTTTTTTTCATAAAAAGAAGAAATAGATGAGAAATCAGAAGATTCCCCGTATGGGGAAAAATATTACTAAAGTAATACAAAAAAATAAACGTAATACTCTAAACGGCTTGTTGTTTATGTGTTTTAGGTACTTCGTGTGAGCACTTTCCTGCGTCAATGAAATAACAAATTAGAAAAATAAATTTCAATGGTTTGTGACGTTTTATAAAATTAATCAATCGCAAAATCATTTCAAAAATGTTTCAAAAACATTTCATTGTTTTACTTTAGAAAATAGAGTACTATGATGATAAGCAAGAACAGTAAATATGAAAAAAGTTGATGAAGTAAAATTTAATGTTTTTGTTATCTTATAAACTTTCACTCACATTGAAAATTTAATAGCAAACTGCAAGTACAAATAATGAAATTTTCGTCTGGCTAACATGATGTGAAGGGGCGATTCCACTTACGGTGGGAATGAGGGCAAATCTCATATGAGTATTTACCACTTGCAGTTAAAAATAAAAGTAATATTTTTAAGACTTTAATAATAGTATTGAAATGGAAGAAGGTGAGAATTTTGAAAAAGGGTTTGAATATTACATTTATTAATCCTAATACTGAAGAACAAATTGTACAAGCTATGTCTGGAGTTCTTGCTTATAATTTGGCTGAGAATGATGAAAAGATAAAATTTGATTATAGTAATTCAAATGCTTATCAAAATTCTCACGAAATAGAAGATGAACTAGAAGTATGATGACGTTACTATTTACAGCTATTTTTTATAATATAATCCCTTTGGAACGGCTTATTTTTAGCTGTGAATAGTAACATGATGACAAAAATTCTTTGAAAAAATTTTGCAAAATGTCTTGTCAAATTAATAAAAAGTGTGTATAATGAATATAATAGTAGTAGATATTTAATATCTGCTATAATTAAAATGTGAACCGCAACCCTATTTGCGAAATATAAATTTATAGGTGAGAGAATGTGAACCGCAACCCTGCTTGCGAGATATAAATGGGCAGGTGGAAAAATGTTAATTATAGTAAAGTATGGGGTCTAAAAACTAGATCCCATATTTTCATAAAGGAGAGATGTAGCAACAATGATAATTGAAGATGGAAAATTTTATTTTATAAAAGATGAATTCTTTGATGTATTTAAAGATTATGGATTGATGGTTAACAAAGAAAATGGAAATAAAAGACCTTGCTATTTTTGCTTTAGAGATAGAAAAAATAAAGAAATATTTTGGTTCGTTCCGTTATCTACAAAGTATGAAAAATATAAAAAATTATATGAAAGTAAGAAAGCTAAAAGTGGAAATAGACCAGTATATAACTTTGTTTTTGGAAATGTTTTAGGTAAAAAAGCTGTATTTTTAATACAAAATATTTTTCCTACAACAGAGAAGTACATAGAGAATAAATATGTTAATTCAAATATAGATGTTGAAATTCCAACAACAGTAAGAGATAATGTTATTATTACAGCTGTTAGAGTAGTTGAATTGGCAGAAAGAGGAATTAATATTCCATTTTATAATATAGTTGAAATGAAAAATATATTATTGAATGAGTAATATATAAATTCAAATGTTACTCGCAACTCTGCTTGCGACAAATAAATGCACAGGTGAACAGATGTTACTCGCAACCCTGCTTGCGACAAATAAATGCGTAGATGAACAAATTATAAAAAGCTATTCCTAAATGTAGGAGTAGTTTTTTATGCTTTTATATTGAAAAAATGAAACTAATATGCTAAAATGTAACAGAACGAAAATAAAGTGACGGAAATCAAAAAGAAAGTAGTGATGTTATGAAAATTGCAGCATATGCAAGAGTATCAACTGAAAAAGAATCACAAGTTGAATCATTTGAAAAACAAGTTGAATTTTTTAATGACTTTACAAAAAAAAACGGATATGAATTGTACAAGTTATATGCGGATGAAGGAATATCAGGAAAACAAATAAAACACAGAAAACAATTTCAACAAATGATGCAAGATGCCAAAGCAAAGAAATTTGAAAGAGTTGTAGTAAAAGATGTAAGTCGTTTTGCAAGAAATACAGTAGATTTACTTCAAAGTATAAGAGAGTTAAAATCTTATGGAATACAAGTAGACTTTCTAAATAACGGGGAAGTAATGGAAGGTGGCTCAGAATTTATATTAACAATTTTAGGTGCAATGGCACAACAAGAAAGTGCAAATATGTCTAAAAGGGTTAAATTCGGAAAAGACATTACTGCTCAAAAAGGAAGAGTGCCTAATTTGGTATTTGGATATGATAAAATTCCAAATGAAAGATATACTCTAAAAATAAATGAAGAAGAAGCAAAAATAGTAAAAGAAATATTTGAAAGCTATGTATATAAAGGAATTGGAACAACAAAAATTGCTTGGGACTTGAACGATAGAGGAATATATACTAAAAAAACAAAATCAAAATGGGTACAAACTTCTATTGTAAGGATGCTTAAAAATCCAATATATACAGGTAGAGTAACAAATAAAAAATCAGAAGTAACAGACTTTATAACAGGAACAAGAAAAGACTTACCAGAAGAAGAATGGATAGTGTTTGAGCGACCTGAAATGAGAATTATATCAGATGAATTATTTAATAGAGCACAAGATATTTTAGCGCAAAGGTCAAACGAATTTAAGCTAAACAATAAAAGAGAAAAAACAGAATATGTATTTAGCACATTAATATATTGCAAACATTGTGGTTATTCATTTAGAAGAATAAAGAGAAAATATACAAATGATGGACCAGAATATATAAGATGGGTATGTAGTGGAAGAAATTCGATGGGAGTAAATCATTGCCCTAATACAACAGTAATTGATGAAGAAGAACTTTTAAGTGCAATTAAAACATACTTAAAAAGCATTATTTCAAATAAAAAGAATTTTATGAAAGCAGTTGAAAAAGAATTTGAAAAGATTACAAAATTAAGAGAGCGCAATGAGCGAAGTGAAGAAAGTTTACTTAAAGAGATTGAAAAAGTTACCACGAAAAAACAAAAATATATGGAAATGTTCCAAAATGAAGTAATTAATATACAAGAGCTAAAACAATATACGAATCCATTAAATGAAGATATTGCAAGATTGGAGCGAGAGTTAAAATTAATTACTTCTGAAATAAAAGAAAAAGATGTACTGGAAAAAGAATTAACAAAAACAATAAAAACAGTAGATGACATATTAAATAACAAAACAATCACAAATGCAATGCTAAAAACAATCATCGATGTAATTAAAGTAGATAGTGATTCAAATGTAGAAGTAAGATTAAAATTATTAAATGAAATAGGCTCTACACCTACTGTTATTACTAACTTTAATGATATAAACACGACCGTTACGAAAAGTAACATCGGTACATAAAGATGTATCAGAAAGGCTATTAAAAATTAATCCAGGCTTAGCATCTGAAGTAAGAGCTATATTAAATGAAAACAAGGCGGAAAGACATATAAGAGGTGGGATGGCAACTAAATTGAAATATAGTCAAAAGAAAATGCAAAATCAAATGTAAAATTTGTAGATATTTAATATAAGATATGATATAATGACACAAAAGAAAAATGAAGGGAATGAAGAAAATGAAGAAGCCAGAATTGTTAGCACCAGCAGGATCTTTTGAAAAAGCAAAGACTGCTTTTTTATATGGAGCAGATGCTGTATATGCAGGAACATCATCTTTATCATTAAGAACAAGAGCCGAAATGGGAGATAATGATCTTGAAAAAACAATAGAATATGCACATAGTATAGGTAAAAAAGTATACACAGCAATAAATATATACGCATGGGATGAAAATTACGAAGAAATAGTAAATCAAGCTAAAATGCTCGAGAAACTTAAAGTGGATGCAGTTATAGTTGCAGATGGAGGTGTTGTAGAAATTATAAAAAAAGAGGCTCCAAGCATCGATATTCATATAAGTACACAAGCTAATATTGTTAGTGCACATACTGCAAACTTTTGGTATAAAAATGGCGCTAAAAGGGTTATTTTAGGAAGAGAGCTTAATAAAGAACAAATTAAAGAAATAATAAATGAAACACCAAAAAATTTAGAAACAGAAATTTTTATTCATGGTGCAATATGTTTTGGATATTCTGGAAGATGCTTTTTAAGTGATTTTTTAGCTGGTAGAAGTGCAAATTTAGGAGATTGTGCTCAAAGTTGTAGATGGGCCTATAATGTCTATGTAGAAGAACATAATAAACCAGGAAATTTAATGCCAGTTGAATATGATGACAAAGGAACATATATTTTTTCTTCAAAAGATTTATGTTTAATAAAAGAAATTCCTGAAATAATAGAAATGGGAGTAGATAGCTTAAAAATAGAAGGAAGACTTAAAACAGAATACTATTTAGCATCTGTTGTAAATGCATATAGAAATGCAATAGATGATTATATAAAAGATCCAAAGAATTATGATTTTACTAAATATTTAAAAGAGCTTGAAAAAACAAAAACAAGAGGATTAACAACATTTTATTTTAATGATAGAAGCAATAAAGATTTTCAAGAATATGAAGGAAAGCAATATAACCCGAATTTTGAATTTGGCGGAAAAATAATTGATAATTCGAATGAAAAAATTATTGTTGAAATAAAAAATAAACTAATTGTAGGAGATACATTAGAACTTATTATACCTAATAATATAAAACCATATGAATTTAAAATAGAAAAATTATGGGATACAGAAACAGATGAAGAAATTCAATTTGTAAATCCAGGAAAAGCCGGACAAAGTGTTAAAATGACAATTCCAATCAAAGTTGAAAAGGGTTGGATTTTAAGAAGAAAGAAGTAATTAATTTCTTGACAAATATATAATGTTTTATTACAATAATTACAAATAAAATAAACAAAAGAAAGGATTTTTATTATGAATTTAATTGATGAAAATGAAGAAAAAGAGCAAGCTGAAAGCAAGAAAAAAACACTAAAAATTATCTTAATATCAATTGCTGTATTAGTGGTTTTAGCTATAGTAATTATTATTTTTTCTGTAGTAAAAAATAATAACACATTGAAATTGCAAGTAAATGATAGTAGTGTTAACTTGCAAAGTGGACTAGTTTTAATGAGTGATTCAAAAAATGTACTAATTGAAAATGATCAAATATATTTATCTGTACGTAAACTAGTTTCTACATTAGGTGGAGAATATTATAATGATGAATATAAAAATAAGGGTGAAGACACAACAAAATGTTATATTAAAATGTCAAACGAATATACATCATATATTTCAAATTCTTCACTAATATATAAAGCTGTTGTTGTAGATGATATAGCTGATGATGATGTAAATAATCAAAATACAACAAATCAAAGTAAAAACAACACAAAAAAAGATGAGGAAAATACTGAAAAGACTATAGAATATGAATATTTCAATATAGATAACGGAGTAAAATATATTGATGGCGAAATTTATGCTAGTCAAGAAGCAATAGAGCTTGGATTTAATGTAATAATGGGTTATAATGCAAAAAATAAAACAATAAGTATTTACACATTAGATGCATTAGAAAAGATTGCTGGACAAAAAGTAAATCTTGCAGTTGTAGGAGACGATTGTGAATATTATAACAAGAAATTATTAAAATATGGATTAGTATTGATAAGAAATAGTGATGGAGATTATGGAATTGCAAATTATAATGACTATCAAGAAGGAAACTATATTGTAAGTTGTAAATATTCAAAGATAAGATTTTGCGAAAGTTCAAGTACAATCATAGTGACAACATCTGATGATAGTAAACAAGGAATATTAAAGTTAGACTTAGTTAACAAAAATAAGGCTGATACGAAAATTGAACCAAAATATGATTTAATTAAGTTAATTGATGAAAAAAATGATTTATATTTAATAAAAGAAAATGGAAGATATGGTGTAATCAAGTTATCTGGTGATGAAATAACAACAGTTATAAAAACAGAGTATCAGAAAATTGGTATTGATGGTGAATTATATGATGAAATGGATAATAAATATATAATTGATGACAAATATATACCTATAAAAATTGATAATAAGTGGGGACTTGCAACAACTGAAGGAAAAGTTATAATAAATCCACAATACTATGGAATTGGATGTAATTTAGGAAAAGTTGGAAGTGGTGATCCAGTAATAATATTACCAAAATTAATTGAAGATTCTGATGGAATTGTATTTGTTACTACTCAAACGGAAGATGTGAAATTGTATTCTGTAATAGATGTAAAAACTGGAACAAAAGTTGGAAACCAGGAATCTAGTGAAATATACTCAAAATTTGATAATAATCAAAGAAAATATTATATGAAAATTACTGATGTAGCAACAGGAACAGTAATTGGAAACATTAATATATATAATGTTTATGGAAAAAAATCAAAAGTAATCAATAATGCAAATGAAGCAAACAATGTAATGGGTAATAATGTGGTTATAAATAATAGTCTTGTAACAAACACAGTACCAACTACAAATACAATAACAAATACAGTACCAGATACAACAAATCAAAATGCAACAAATGTAGCTCAACAGGAAACAAATACAGGTTCTACAAATTAATAAAGAAGTAGTTATTATTTTTATAATAACTACTTTTTTGCAAAATAATAAATATTGCTTGAATTTTTATTTATATTAATATATATTAGATGTAAACTAAAGAGGAGGCGTATAAAACCATGGAAAGTAATATTAAAGTTAATTTTAAATATAGCGGAATTTCAAATGCTGAAATATTGAAATATGCAGAAAAAGTAAAAAAAATACATAATATTTTAAATCAAAACATAGAAAAAAAACAAAATTTTACAGCTTGGATAACATGGCCTTGTTCATATGATAAAAAAGAGTTCGAAAAAATAAAAAAAATAGCTAATAAAGTGAAAAAAGACTCACAAGTACTAATTGTAATTGGAATAGGAGGCTCTTACTTAGGAGCAAGAGCTGTAATTGAATCATTAACAAATAAATTTAAACGAGATGATTCTGTAGAAATATTATATGTAGGCAATAATTTAAATGCAAATTATATAAATGAAATTATTGATTATGTGTCAGATAAAGACATATCAATAAATGTAATTTCTAAATCTGGTAAGACAACAGAGCCAGCAATTGCATTTAGAATTTTTAGAAATTTAATGGAGAATAAATACGGAATAGATGGTGCTAGAAAAAGGATTTTTGTAACAACAACCAAAAGAAAAGGTGCTTTATATAAGATTGCAATGCAAGAAAAATATGTTAAATTATCTATTCCAGAAAATATTGGAGGAAGATATTCAGTTTTAACACCTGTAGGTTTATTACCAATGGCTGTTGCTGGAATAGATATTGATAGTATAATGGAAGGTGCAAAATTAGCACAAGAAAAATATAATGAAGAAAATTTAAAATATAATGATTGCTATAAATATGCTGTTGTAAGAAATATATTATATGATGACGGAAAAACAGTAGAGCTTTTAGGAACATATGAACCAAAATTATCTTATTTTATAGAATGGTGGAAACAATTATTTGGCGAAAGTGAAGGAAAAAATAATAGTGGAATTTTTCCAAGTGGTGTAACATATACTACAGATTTACATTCATTAGGTCAATATGTACAAGAAGGAAGAAGAGAGCTTTTTGAAACAATATTAAATATAAAAAGTGTTGAAAATGATATTGTTTTAAGTTTTGATGAAGAAAATTTAGATGAATTAAATTATATAGCTGGAAAAAAATTATCATATGTAAATAAAAAAGCAATGGAAGGTACTGTTAAGGCTCATGTTGATGGTGGAGTACCAAATATAATTATAAGCATTGATAAATTAGATGAACATACTTTAGGACATTTAATATATTTCTTTGAAAAAGCATGTGCAATGTCTGGAAAAATTTTGGGAATAAATCCATTTGATCAACCTGGAGTTGAAAAATATAAAGAAAATATGTTTAGATTATTAGGAAAATACGAATAAAAAGATCCAATAGAAAGTGAATCATTTTTGTTAAGCTTTTAGTTAAACAAGGATGGTTCACTTTAATTTCTTTATACAGGATTTTTATTTAGAAGTAAAGCACCAAGGAGGAATTTTCTATCTTGTTGAACTTAAATAGTATTTTACTAGAAATACAATTATTTTGATAGTTGTGGAATATAAAATAAAAAAATTCTTTTATCATGAAAGTTTATTTAAGATAAATTTATTAAACAAATATCGACAAAATACTTCACTAAAAAATCCATTTATGATATGATGTATATATATTTTTAGAAATGAGGAGTACATATGAAAACAATAAGAAATATAATTTTGGTAATAATCTTTGGGGCACTAATTGGATTTACATTATATATAGCACCAAATTACAAAAAAGATCCAAACGAAAATGTAACAAATCTTGTTATAAATTATACTAATGTTACAGGAAAAATGAATGGAAAAGTAATAATTGATGGTAATGAAACAATATATTTATCTTTAGATGATATTGAAAATTATTATGATAGATATATTTTTTTTGAAAAACAATACAATTATATAATTGCAACAGCAAATGGAAAAACAGCATGTTTTGATATAAAAAATCAAACATTAACAATTAATGATAAAAAGGAAAAATGCAAAATTATAAATCAAGATGATAAGTATTATATTCCAATTACAGCTCTAGAAAGTGTATATAATATAAATGTAAAATATGTTTCAGATTATAACACAGTAGTAATTGATTCATTAGATAAACAGCTAGAAACAGCAAAAACAAATAAAGAAGTTTGGGTAAAATCTAAAAATATAGAATTATCAAGAACTTTGGAAAAATTGCAAGCTGACACAACTGTTTCAATTGTTCCAAATGATGAAAATAAGGATTATAAAGGTTGGACATTAGTAAAAACTGATAATGGAAAAATTGGATATATAAAAAGTGAAAATTTAACAGATTTTAAAACAGAAAGATCTGAAGAAAAAGAAGAACAAAAAACTATAAGTATAGCTTGGGAATATTTTTCAAAAGTAGCGAAAGCTCCAAAAAATGATATAACAACAAAATATGATGGAATAAATGTTGTAGCACCTTCGTTTTTTTATTTAGAAGATAGTCAAGTTAAAGAAAATGTTGGAATAGACGGAATAAATTACATTAATTGGGCTAAAAACAATAATTATGAAGTATGGGCAATGGTTCAAAATAACAATGATAGTAAAGCTAAAAAAGATGAATTTTCAAAATGGGTAAATGATTATGAAAAAAGACAAGAAATTATAAATCAAATTGTAAATTATGCTCAAGGATATAAATTAGATGGAATAAATATAGATTTTGAAAACATATACAAAACAGATAAAGATGCTTTGTCTAGATTTATAATAGAGCTAAAACCCAAGTTAGAAAATATAGATGTAACATTATCTGTTGATGTTACTGAACCAGATGGATCTGATAGTTGGTCTTTATGTTTTGATAGAAATGTCATAGGAGATGTTTCGGATTACATAGTATTTATGGCATATGATCAATATGGAAGTTCATCTAAAAAAGCAGGAAGTACAGCTTCTTATGATTGGGTAGAAAAAAATATAAATAAATTTATAAAACAAGAAGGTGTAGAAGCAAATAAAATAATATTAGGAATACCTTTATATACACGATTATGGAAAGAAAATGGTTCAGAAGTAACAAGCATAGTGGTTGCTATGAAAAATGAAGATAAATATATAAAATCAGAAACAACATGGCTTGAAAGTGCACAACAAAAATATGTTGAATATACAGATAAAAATGTGACATATAAAATGTGGATAGAAGATGAAGATTCTATAAGACAAAAATTAAATTTAATAAAAAAATATAATTTAACAGGTGCTGCTTTTTGGCAAAAAGGTTTTGAAAAAGACGATATATGGCAGATTGTTAAATCACAAATAATGGAATAAAAAATAAACACCTACATACAAATATTATGTAGGTGTTTTATGAATTATATAATAGGATACATAAATTATAAAAAAGCTCTAAAATTTAAAAAATTGCAAAAAATTATTGGTTATATTTATTTCAAAATTAAAGTAATTAGAATAGATGAAAATAAATTCGATATTGAAGTAAATTCCAATAAGTTTAATAAAAGAAGAATAAAAAAAATTGAAAAAACATTAAAAACGTACAATATAAATAAATTAGTAATTTCAAACGAAATAGATTGTGAAAGTAAAATAATTTTAAATAATCTTATAAAATCAAGTGAAAAAATTTTAATGAAAGGTATTATAAAGAATATCTTAAAATATATTTTTAAAAATCAAAATACAGATTTAAGATTTGAAGATATATTTATTACCATAAAAGATGATAAAAATAAGGAAACAATTAAAGATATAGCCAATGAAGCAAAATCAATAAACATAGTTACAGATACAATAAAAAAAATGAGAAGATTATCAATAAACTTAGAAAAAGAAGAAAATATAATTTTTTCAATTTCAAATAATTGTAAAAAAGGATTAAAAAGAGCTAAAACAATAATAAATTTTGATTATACAGATGAATTTTTTGAAAAATTTAAGGTTAATAGAAATGCAATAATTATAAATTTGAATGACCATGAGTTAAAATTAGGTAATTATTATCAAGGAGTAATAATTGAAAATATTGAAATTGCTTATAACAATAATGAAAAAAGCGATTATAATAAAACAAAATTATATGAATCATATATATGCAATTTAAATTATTTTTCAATACAAGAAAAATATAATGAAGATAATTGCATAATAAGTAACTTAATAGGAAAGAATGGATTTATACAAAATAGAGAGCTGAAAAAAGTTCGTACAGAGCTTGACAAATTAAGTAAAAAGGATTAAGATATTTGGGATTCAATATGATAAAAATAAACTTTTTTAAAACGGAAAGGAATGAACATATATGGAAGAAAACAAAGAGGTTATATTAACACAAGAAGGGTTTGATAATCTAGAAAAAGAATTAGAATATTTAAAAACAGAAAAAAGAGCTGAAATATCAGAAAGAATAAAAATAGCATTAGGATTTGGTGATTTATCAGAAAATTCAGAATATGATGAAGCAAAAAATGCACAAGCAGAAAATGAAGCTTTAATAGTTGAATTAGAAAATAAGGTAAGATATGCTAAAATAATAGATGAATCTGAAATAGATACAAAAACAGTACAAGTTGGAAACACAGTAAAATTATTAGACATGGAATTTAATGAAGAAGTAACATATACAATAGTTGGTTCAACAGAAGTTGACTTAACACAAAATAGAATTTCAAATGAATCTCCAATGGGAAAAGCTTTATTAGGAGCAAAGAAAAATCAAACAGTAGAAGTTCAGGCTCCAGCTGGAGTTATAAAATATAAAATTTTATCAATAACTAAATAACATAAAAAAACTTATTGCCATTTGCAATAAGTTTTTTTATGGGAACTTTTAAATAAATGAATTAAAGTAAGAGCTGTCATAAATTAGTGTAAAAATCTTGTAATTTACGTAAAAATTTAGTATAATAGATAACATAATTGGTTATTGGAGGGAATATGAAAAAAATTGTAAAAAATGCCATATTTATAGTAATTTTAATTGTAATAGCAATGTCAATATTCAATATTTCATATGCTATGTTAAGTACTGGCAATTTTTCAAAATTGTCAACAGTTAAAAATACTACAGTTTTTACAAAAGATAACGATGTTAAATATTCAAATTTACAAAGTTACAAAATTGAAAATAAAGACTACAATAATTCAGCATATTATCAAACAATTAAAGTAAAAAGAAATACACCATATAAAATATCATGTATGATTAAAACAAGTAATGTAGAAATAAATAATAATACAAAAAATAGTGGAGCAAAAATAAGTATATTAAATTCTGAAGAAGAATCTACAGCAATAACAGGTACAAATGAATGGCAAAAAATTACTTTAATGTTTAATTCAAAAAATGAAGAAAATTTACAAATAGCTTTTATGCTAGGTGGAAATTCAAATGAAGGATCTGCAAAAGGAATAGTATGGTTTGCAGATTTTAAAATTGAAGAAGGAACAGCAAATTCAAATAATAATTGGAATGTAGCATGTTTTGTATTTAAAAATACAGATGTAAATATAAATAAAAAACAATATAAATATGAAATGAGCAAAGACGATATTAATCAAATAAATGACTGTATGAAAAGATTTAAATCAACATGTGAAGAGTTTTCAAACAACAATATTACAATATCATACAAAATAATTGAAATAGAAAATCCTATAAAAAGCATGTCATATGATGGGAAAAAGGGATATTATATTGATTCAAAAGATATTGCTAAAGATATAGACAATTATTTAGATCAAAATGAATTTGACCATATATTTATATGTGCCCGAATATCAAATGATGAATCAAAAGAATTAATAAATAATTGGATTGGATTAGGTAGTATGGAATATAAAGGTATTGGATATTCAAATATAAGAATGCCAACATCAAGTAAAAGCTATGCCTTAAAATACGACGAAAATCTGAATAAATTTCCGGAAGAGGTTTTTGTTCACGAATTTTTACATACACTTGAGAAAAATTCAAATGAATATAATTTACAATGTCCAAAGCTACATAATAATGAAAATTACGGATATATAAAAGATGAAATAATAGGATTATATGATTGGTATAAAGATTATATGAGTTGTAATATTAAAAATGAAAATATAGGACTAAATAAGCAAATATATATGTACAAACCAGTACATGAAAGCAATTTTATAAATAGTACAAAACTAAATTATTTTGATGAACCAACAGGAACAGTAGAAAAAATAAAATCAATAATAAATACAGCAAATGCAAAAATATAAAAATGGAAGGAAATGAAATTTATAATGAAATTATCAGACTTTAATTATGATTTACCAAAAGAACTAATAGCACAAGTTCCAATAGAAAAAAGAGATGAAGCAAGATTAATGGTGCTAAATAGAAAAAATAAAACAATAGAGCATAAAGTGTTTAAAGATATAATTGATTATTTGCAACCAGGAGATTGTCTAGTAAGAAATAACACAAAAGTAATACCTGCCAGATTATATGGTAAAAAAGAGCAAACAGGAGCAAATGTAGAATTTTTACTATTAAATAGAATAGAAGGAGATACTTGGGAAGTAATGGTAAGACCAGGTAAAAAACTAATGCCTGGAGCACAAGTTTCATTTGGTGATGGATTACTAAAGGCTGATATATTAGATAAAATGGAAGGCGGAAATAGAAAAGTAGAGTTCCATTATGATGGGATATTTAATGAAATACTAGATCAAATAGGATTAATGCCATTACCACCATATATAAAAGAAAAACTAGAAAAAAAGGAAATGTATCAAACAGTATATGCTAAATATGATGGTTCAGCAGCAGCACCAACAGCAGGATTGCATTTTACAGAAGAGCTATTACAAAAAATTAAAGATAAAGGTGTAGAAATAGCAAATGTTACATTACATGTAGGTATAGGAACTTTTAGACCTGTAAAAGAAGAAAATATAGAAGAGCACGATATGCACACAGAGCATTATTATATAAAAAAAGAAGATGCAGAAAAAATAAATAATGCACGAAAAAATGGTGGAAGAATAATTGCTGTTGGAACAACATCTTGTAGAGTACTAGAATCTGTTGCAGACGAAAATGGAATGGTAAAAGAAGTTGAAGGAGATACAAGTATATTCATATATCCAGGTTACAAATTTAAATGTATTGATAGTTTAATAACAAATTTCCATTTACCAGAGTCAACATTGGTAATGTTAGTTTCTGCTCTAGCAGGAAGAGAATATATTTTAGATGCATATAAAGAAGCTGTAAATCAAAAATATAGATTCTTTAGTTTTGGAGATGCAATGTATATAGAATAATAAGTAAAAATATAAAACAAAAGGAGAATAAAGATGAGTCAAGCAATAACATATGAATTATTACATGAATGTAAACAAACAGGAGCTAGAAGAGGTGTAATTCATACACCACACGGTGATATACAAACTCCAGTATTTATGCCGGTTGGAACACAAGCAACTGTAAAATCAATGACACCAGACGAATTAAAAGATATGATTGATGCAAAAATAATATTATCAAATACATATCATTTATATTTAAGACCTGGTAGTAAACTTGTAAAAGAAGCTGGTGGACTTCATAAGTTTATGAACTGGGATAGAGCAATATTAACTGATAGCGGGGGGTTTCAGGTATTTAGTTTAGGAGATTTACGTACTATTTCAGAAGAAGGTGTAGAGTTTAAATCACATTTAGATGGAAGTAAACATTTCTTCTCACCAGAAAGCGTAATGGAAACTGAAAATGATTTAGGTGCAGATATAATAATGGCTTTTGATGAGTGTGTTGAATATCCTGCAACATATGAATATACAAAGCAATCAATGGAAAGAACAACAAGATGGGCTAAAAGATGTAAAGAAGCACATAAAAATACAGAAAAACAAGGTCTATTTGGAATAATACAAGGTGGATTTTATAAAGATTTAAGAGATAAAAGTTTGGAAGATTTAGTAGCAATGGATTTTCCAGGATATGCAATAGGTGGAATTAGTGTAGGAGAGCCAAAGGAAGAATTTTTAGATATATTAAGATATACAACACCTAAAATGCCAAAAAATAAACCAAGATATTTAATGGGAGTAGGAACACCAGATTACTTAATAGAAGCGGCTCTTGCAGGAATAGATATGTGTGACTGTGTATTACCAACAAGAATTGCCAGAAATGGAACTGCAATGACATGGAATGGAAAAGTAGTAGTAAGAAATGCCACATATGAAAGAGATTTTACACCACTAGATTCAGAATGTGATTGCTATACTTGTAGAAATTATACAAAAGCATATTTAAGACATTTAGTAAAAACAAAAGAAATATTAGGTGTAAGATTATTATCAATACATAACTTATATTTCTTATCAAAGTTAATGGAAAGAGTAAGAAAAGAAATAGAAAACGACAATTTGTTAAACTTTAAAAATGAATTTTATAGCAAATATGGCTATACAGAGTAATTTAAAAGGAATTAATTATTTCTTAGAAAGGATGTAAAAATGACGCTTATAGATGAACGCGAAGTAATGTTCGAACAAGAACGAAAACAAAAAATCATAAAGAATATTATAAAGATAATAGCAATACTAGTATTCATAGTAATTGTTTTATTGGTTTATATAAGCACAAAAGATGCAGGAAAATTAAAAGTATTAGTAGATGGAAATGAACAATCAAACTTAGATAGTCAATTGATTTTAAAAAACGAAAAAGGAAAAATATTAGAAGAAAATGGTGATATATATATATCAGTTCAAAAATTGGCAACAATGTTAAATTACGAATACTATAATAGTGAATATAAGAAAAAAGGTGAAGATAAAACAAAATGTCAAGTAAGAATACAAAATGAATATACATCATATATTGCAAATTCTAATAAAATGTATAAAACAATTGTAACAAAAAATACTGATGATAAGGATAAAAATAATACGTCTAATACAACTAATACAACGAACACAAATGATGTACAACAAGTAAATCAAAATAATAATGATGAAGAATATGAATATTTTACAATAGACAATAATGTAAAATATGTAAATGATGAAATATATGCAAGCACACAAGCGATAATGTTGGGATTTGATGTATCAATATCATATGATACAAAAAAGAACACAATAGAAATATATTCGCCAGATTATATGGAAACTCTTGCAAAATCAAATAGATCAGATACAGTACCATCAACAGAATATGAATATATAAATAAAAGATTATTAAAATATGGAATGAGTATTGTAAAAAACTCAGATGGAAATTTGGGTGTTGGAAGTTATACAAATCAAGATAAATTAACATCATTTGTTGCAAGTTGTAAATATTCATCTATAAAATTTAATGAAGCCACAAAAACATTAGAAGTAACAACAAGTGGTGACAATAAAAAATGTGTATTACGATTAAATACCGATAATCAAACAGTAGAAAAAAATATGGATTCTCAATATGATGATATAAAAGAAATTGATAATGATTTTAAATATTTTTTGATAAAAGATAAAGAAAAATATGGTATCATAAATTCAGATGGAAAAATAATATTATATCCTTTATTTGAACAAATAGGAATAGATGAAGATTTATATACAAATATAGAAAGTAAATATATTATAGATAATAAATATATTCCAGTAAAACAAAACGGAAAATGGGGTCTATATAGTATAGAAGGTAAAAAGTTAATAAATCCTCAATTTCAAGATATAGGTTGTACTGTAGCACAAAGTGGAGATTCAGTAGCAGTAATTCCAAATATAAAAGATAATATAGATGGAATAGTATTTTTATATAATAAAGAAAAATCTTTATATGGAATATATAATGCAGAAAATGGAAGTAAAATTGCAATTTCGTTGGGAGAAGTATTTAAAAAATCTGAAAACAATGAAGAAATTTATTATATGAATTATGTGATAGATAAAGAAAATAATGTAGTACATACATTAAATGCACAAAAAGATATATAAGTGTTGACAAACAAATAAAAAATAGTATAATAAATACATCAAAAACATAAATGAGACAAAGTAAAATATCACTTTTTATCAGAGAGGATTAGTCACTTAGGCTGAAAGCTAATCTTAAAAAAATATTTGAAAAACTACCTCATTGTTGCCATTAATTTGGACGTATAACTTGCGTTAAAAGTATTAATTAAGTTAAAAATAGGATGGAACCGTGTTATAAAAGCACTCCTAAAGATTATATTTATTTATGGTCTTTAGGAGTTTTTTGTATGTAAAATAAAAATTCAAAGGACTATAAAGAAAGGGGAATTTTTATGATAAAAGTAGAATTAAAAGATGGCTCTATAATTGAAGTAGAGGAAGGAAAAAGCATTTTAGATGTTGCAAAACAAATAAGTCAAGGGTTAGCTCGTATGGCTATGGTTGGAAAAGTAGATGGAGAAGTTAAAGATTTAAGATTTGAATTAAATAAAGATTGCAAACTAGAAATATTAACTTTTGACAGTATCGAAGGAAAAAAAGCATACTGGCATACAACATCACATATTATGGCACAAGCTGTAATGAGATTATTTCCAGACACAAAATTTGCAATAGGTCCAGCAATAGATGAAGGTTTTTATTATGATTTTGATTCATCAGCAGCTTTTAATGATGAAGATAAAGAAAAAATAGAAGCTGAAATGAAAAAAATTATAAAAGAAGATTTACCAATAGAAAGATTTTCTTTACCAAAAGAAGAAGCTTTAAAATTAATGGAAGGACAACCATATAAACAAGAATTAATTAATGATTTACCAGAAGGAGAAGAAATTTCATTTTATAAACAAGGCGATTTTACAGACTTATGTGCGGGTCCACACTTAATGAGCACTGGAAAAATTAAAGCTATTAAATTATTAGCAAATTCAGGTGCTTATTGGAGAGGTGATGAGCATAACAAGATGTTACAAAGAGTATATGCAATTTCATTCCCAAAAGCTAGTGAATTAGAAGAATTCTTAAAATTAAGAGAAGAAGCAAAAGAGCGTGACCATAGAAAAATAGGAAAAGATTTAAAATTATTTATGACACATAAATTAGTAGGTGCAGGTCTTCCAATATATTTACCAAAGGGAGCAACAATAAGAAGATTATTAGAAAGATATATACAAGACAAAGAAATAGCATTAGGTTATAGTCATGTATATACACCATCACTTGCTAATACTGAACTTTATAAAATAAGTGGTCACTGGGATCATTATAAAGATGATATGTTTCCAATAATGAAAATGGACACAGAAGAAATGGTATTAAGACCAATGAATTGTCCACATCATATGCTAGTTTACAAAAGCGAATTACGTTCATATAAAGATTTACCAATAAAAATTGGTGAACTTGCAAATGATTTTAGATATGAAAATAGTGGAGCAGTATGTGGACTAGAAAGAGTACGTCAAATGTGCCAAAATGATGCTCATTTATTTGTAAGACCAGACCAAATAAAAGAAGAAGTTGGAAAAGTACTTAAATTAATAGTAGAAGTATACCAAAAAGACTTTGGATTCCCAAGTTCATCATTTAAATATAGATTATCATTAAGAGATAAAAATAATAAAGAAAAATATATAGATAATGATGAAATGTGGGAAACAGCAGAAAGCCAACTAAGGGCGATATTAAAAGAGCTAAACATAGACTTTTATGAAGCAGAAGGTGAAGCAGCATTTTATGGTCCAAAAATAGATATTCAAATAAAAACAGCATTAAATCATGATATAACAATTCCAACTTGCCAATTAGATTTTGCATTACCAGATAGATTTGATTTAACATATATTGGTGAAGATGGAAAAGAACACAGACCAGTTGTTATACACAGAGCGATATTAGGATCTTCAGACAGATTTATATCATTCTTAATTGAAGAAACAAAAGGTGTATTCCCAACATGGCTTGCACCAACACAAGTTAAAATATTACCTATAGCAGATAGTCATAAAGAATATGCTAAAAAGGTAAGAGAAGCACTTATGTTAAAAGGAATAAGAACAGAGCTTGATGATAGAAATGAAAAAATAGGATACAAAATTCGTGAAGCACAACTTGAAAAAGTTCCATATATGCTAATAATAGGTAACAAAGAAATGGAAAACGAAGAAGTTGGAGTTAGATCACATAAAGATGGTGATATAGGTGCAATGAAATTAAACGAATTTGTAGATAAAATTAAGTATGAAGTAGACAATAAGATAAATAATAAGTAATAAAGTAAAAAAAATATATAGGGCATAAATATATAATATAAATACATCTATGCCCTATAAAAATAGGATGTGATAATATGTTGGAAGAGTATGAAAAATCTGAAATTGTAAATAATGCATATATGAGAAGAATAATGCAAGTTCTTGAAAATATTAAAGAAACTAAAAAAATAATAAGTAAACAAAATAAATTTATATTACAAATATCTGATGGAAAAGATAGTGTAAATATATATCAAAAAGGTAAATGTTATTGTATTAATTTAAATGGGACTAATTTTTCATCAATAGTTGCAGCTGAAGGTGGTGCATATTTATACAAGAATAAAAAATTGGATATAGAATACAGGTTAAGTGAAGTAAGTTTAAATGATACTGCATCAAAAAGGACAAGTTTCATAAAAGTAAAAGATTTTGAAAGTGTAAACTCATATATAGATGATAACGGTAATTATATATTAATATATAATGATGAACCAGGACTTTCAAATGAAAAAATAACAATTTATGATAAAGCTTTAGTAAATTTAGATGAACATGCATTGGCTAATTTTTTGGAAGTAAAAAACAATATAGTGAAAGATGAGATACAAGAGATAAAAGAAGAATTACCACAAAATATAGAAGAGTTTGATTATAGTAAATATGAAGAAGAAAAAGAAAATGAAGAGCAAATGGATGATATGGAAGAATTTTATAAAAATTATGTATGTATGATTGATGGAGAAATTGTAAATGGTGAAGAGAGAATACCATTTCTACAAGAATTATATTCTACAATGCAAGAAAGCGATGATCAATTTTTGAAAATTTCAGAGAATATAGAAGAAATAATTACAACATATGAGTCAGAGCTAAATAAATTTGAAGTAAAAGTCGAAAGTAAAAAGAATGAATCAAATTATAAAATACCAAAAGAGCAAGATGACGACCTAGAGCAATAAAATTTAACAAAGGAGGAAAAAAATTATGATTAACAGAGCAATTATAATTGTTTTAGATGGATTTGGAGTAGGAGAACTACCAGATGCTCATGTATATGGTGATGAAGGCAGTAATACTTTGGTTGGAATATATAACAGTGAGCATCCAAATCTTCCTAATATGAAAAGTTTAGGGTTATATAATATAGATGGTGTAGACATAGTAGATAAAGCTGAAAATGTACTTGGAGCATATGGAAAAGCTACAGAAACTTGTGAAGGGAAAAACAGTCCAGTAGGACATTGGGAAATGAGTGGATATATAAAAAAACCTGGATTTAAAACATATCCAAATGCTTTTCCAAAAGAGCTTATAGATGAATTTATAAAAGAGACTGGAGTAAAAGGAATTTTATGTAATGAAGTGGGCTCTGGAACTGAAATATTAAAAAGATTTGGTGAAGAGCATGTAAAAACTGGATATCCTATAATATATACATCAGCAGATAGTGTATTTCAAATTGCAGCACATGAGGATGTTATACCAGTTGAAAAATTATATGAAATTTGTAAAATAGCAAGGAAAATATTAGATAATCCAAAATATAATGTTGGTACTGTAATTGCAAGACCATTTATAGGTGACAAAAATGAAAATTTTGTAAGAACATATAACAGAAGGGATTTTGAATCAAATACATTTGGAAAAACAATGTTAGATGTAATTTATAATGAAGATAAAGAAGCACAAGTAATTGCAATAGGCAAAATTGAAGATTTATTTTCTGGTAGAGGAATTACAAAAGCAATTCATACAAATGGAAATGCAGATGGAATAGAAAAAACTATAGAATATATAAAACAAGATTCAAAAGGTTTAATATTTACTAATTTAGTAGATTTTGATATGTTATATGGTCATAGAAATAATGTAAAAGGTTATAGTGAAGCTTTAGAATATTTTGATGGAAAATTACCAGAAATAATGAAAAATATGAAAGATGATGATATGCTAATAATAACTGCAGACCACGGAAATGACCCAACAACACCAAGTACTGATCATTCAAGAGAATACACACCAATACTTGTATATGGAAAACAAATAAAACCAAATACTAATTTAGGTATAAGAAAAACATATGCAGATATATCTGCTACAATTTTAGATTTATTTAATTTAAGTAAGCTAGAAAATGGAACAAGCTTTAAAAACGAAATTTTGAAATAGATATGAATATTATAAAATTCGATAATCACAAAACATTATTAAATATTAAAAATTGCAATAAGAAAGGGGTATATAGCTATTTTTATACAAAATAGCTATATAAATAGTTATGGAAATAAATGTAAGTGTATATTTTATTCTATTTATAATATATGCAATGATAGGATGGTTCATAGAAATTATAAATGGATTAATACAAACAAAAAAATTTGTAAATAGAGGATTTTTAATAGGCCCATATTGTCCAATATATGGTGTTGGAGGAATTTTAATAACACTATTATTAAGTAAATATTACGATGATCCAATAGTATTATTTTTTATGGGAATTGCAGTATGTGGTATATTAGAATATTTAACAAGCTACATAATGGAAAAATTTTTTAAAGCAAGATGGTGGGATTATAGCAAAAGAAAATTTAATATAAATGGTAGAATATGTCTTGAAACAATAATTCCATTTGGACTTTTAGGTTGTTTTATTATATATATATCAAATCCATTTTTTATTAATTTAA
>OLPV01000646.1_pt1 | contig 28676 bp, 31 predicted proteins | sample 1671961 | NCBI WGS metagenome assembly OLPV01 (sample SAMEA3136630, study PRJEB25190) | human gut metagenome | biome: human gut; feature: human-associated habitat; material: faeces | place: Austria | collected 2013
GCGGCTCCAACAATAGCAAAACCCTGCAAAAGCAGGGCTTTGTCTACAGTCTGAAGGAACCTGTTAAGAAGCAGGTTCCTTCAATATCAAACGGATTCAGATCAGTTTGTTTGCGGTTTCCAATCCGTCACGTCTAATCGGTCATTTACTTTTTTTCCTTTAAAAATAATCTCTTTCTTAAAAACTTCATCCGGAATCTTATAACTGTCCCAGGTCAAGTCTTTATAAATAGCAGGAACAATCATATTTCCGTCAAGGTCTACTGCCCCATAACCATCCGCTCCTTTCACTATAGCAAATTGACTATTAAAAACTTCAGTAACCTCAGTAAAATGCTCAAATTCTTTTACGATCTGCACGGAAGCACTTTCGTCTGAAGAATCGGAGTAATGAAGTAATAACACATGTCCATCCCGTACCGCTGTCCCATTGTCTGAAAGAAACGGAAGGCTGTCAATGGAATCACATTTGTCGATTAGGACCGTTCCCTGTCTATCAATCACCGCCCACCCATCTGATTTTTTGACCCTTGCCATGGTTCCCTGACGTCCCCATGAATCAGCTTCTTCATAATAACCCGTCATATATTTTCCATTTTCAGAAACATAATAGTAGCCTTTTCCAGAGTTGACACATGACGAACCGTATTTCATCGGAGAAGCCTCGGTATATTGTGGAAATATGGTTTCTCTTCCGTCTTTCTTTGCGATAAAGCCGATAAGTCCGTCCTTATCTATGACACGGCAGTAATCAGAAAATGGATCCTTTTCAATTGCCATGTAGGTATCGGATAATACCTTTTCCTGGTGCATTAAATATGCCCCACTCTCGTCATATACAATATGGGTTCCATTTTTTGAAACAGTTAAGGAGTCATCGTATTTATATTTCGTACTGTTTCTCATATAAAAAAGATATCCGACTGCTGCTGCACCTATAAGTGCAAAGATAATCATCGTTATAATAAAAGAAGTCTTTTGACTTGCGTTATCTAATTCTTCTATACAGTCCTCATCTTTCAAGCTGATAGCTTTTAACAATTTGTCAATCATATTCTCTTCTCCCATTCCATAATATTTATAGTTATAACTTGTACAGGCCTCCGGTTTACGCCGGAAGGGATATCCCGGAAAAATCATAAAGTTCTCCCATCGATACACCCTTCTTAGGTTTCAGTACATCCATCACATGGCATAATGTTTTTTTACATTTTTCTTTGTCTCTAACAATAGAAAATAAGTCAGCTGTATTCTTTGCGTCATCCAGAGCATCGTGCTGATGTCCGGAAAAATCCATGCCTGCATACATAACGGCATCTTTTAGAGAGAGGCTGCGGTCGAATCCAAGGGTATCACCGTACTCTTCCTGAAAATTGTACCACTTGTTTTCCATATAGTGTCTGTTTTCATCGGACAATGAAATATTCTTTAAAGTCATTTCCCTGCTAATCTGCAGATAGTCGTTCTCACTCCATTGGACAATCTGATTATCACCAGGTATACTGCTGCACCACTGGAAGAACATATGCAGGGCATCTGCGAAATATGGGGCTGAAGCTACCATTTCTGTTTTGATGCCTGTCATCTTCTCATATTTTTTTTCAATACGCTCATTGTATTGTGGCTTTACCAATGAGACAAATCTTCCTATCTCCTGATATTTTTCATCCAGCAAAACAGCTCCGATTTCAATTACTTCGAGTTTGCATGTTGCACGTTCTGCCTTATATTTAGAAGCAATCGGGTTCATTTCGAGATCAATAACAACGTATTTCATAGTAGTGTCCTCCCTTGGTTTCATTTTCTGGAATAGCCTTTATGCGAGGGTATTCCATTGATTTGATAATATCAGCATAATATGGGGATAAGGAGAACTCAATGTCAATGCGTTACGAAAGAACGGAGAAAAATGGGATGTCAGTACGTTACGAAAGGGCGGATATTCAAAAATCTGAATGCGTGGTATAAGAATAAGTATAGGTAACTATTGTTTATTCATATACGAGGAGGAATCGAAATGCAGAAGAAACGAAACATTATACCACTGGTTGAAACTTATAACGAAGTGGATACTGAAAAGTACATCAAATCCTACATGTTTATCAAAGGATTTGCGGTAGCAAAAAACCTGAAACAGACGCTGATTGCACTGGCAGTGGCAAGACATTTTCATAACGGACAGTACCGAAAGGATGGAATGCCGTACATTGTTCATCCGTTGAAAGTCTGCAGCACATTAATCAATTATGGGATTGATGATGATACCACGCTTGCTGCTGCCCTGCTTCATGATCTGCTGGAGGACTGCAGTGATAAGCTCCCACTGAAAGGCCGGGAACTGATTACAGAATACCATCTTTCCCAGGAGGTACTGGATATTATTACGCTTCTGACCAAGGAATCCGGGCTGGATGAATACGAGCTAAGCGTGTATTTCAAAAAAATCGAGCGGAACTGTAAGGCATCTCTGATCAAGCTCAGCGACCGCCTGCATAACAGCACCAGCCTGTATACGTTTACCTTTGAACGGATGCGGAAATATATCAAGGAGACAGATGACTTTCTGATCCCGATGGCTTCTTACTGTAAGAATTATTATCCTGATTATACCAATTCCTTTTCCATCCTGAAAAGCAACATTTATTCATTGAACAACAGCATGCGGATTATGATGGAAAAATTTGATGCGGAAAAATATATAGGTGGAAAACCAGATCCTCAAGACAAAGAAGCTGCTGGGAATTAATTACCGAAGGAGATGACAAATTATGCGTGAACAGAAATGCCCCAATTGTGGTGGGAATGAAATCGTATTGGAAAATGGACAGTACCGTTGTACATACTGCGATACAGTCTTTTCTTACAAGACTGCAGACAAAGCCGTCTATAAATATGCTGCCCGCATTTCGCAGGCAGGAGAACATTTAAAAATGAAAAACTATGACCGTGCTTACATGATTGCCAAAGAGCTGTCTGATATTCATCCCACGGATCCTAATCCATATACGATTATGCTGTTTTCCATCACTTCAAATCTAACCAATTATTATTTGTCAAAAAAAGATAGAATGAAAGCAGCTAAAATATGGGATAAGCTGGAACAGTTAAACGCAATTTCGCAGCCAATGAGAAACTACGCGGAAAAAATACACCAGAAAAAAATAAATGCATTGGAATCATCTTTTACAGAGGATAAATTTTCTGTTGGATTTGGGATATTCATACTTATACTCGTATTAATATATTATCCAAATTATTTCCAGTTAAGTATCATATTAGGTATCATTTGTTTATGCTATTATTGCTGGAAAAACAGAACATTGGAAAGGATTGATTTATACCAAATGGAAAAGTCAGCAAAAAAAACATATAATCCATTTCGAACTTCATTTGATGAATTCAAAAAACAGAACATCTAATAACCTCTTCTGGTTAAGACGCAATCCCTATGTCATGATATTTTGTAAACATAGGGATTGCTCTTTTGGAGAATTTATTCAGTCTTAGCTCCATATAATTTTAAAATATCCAGATCTTTTTGAGTCAAATTAGAGGCTGGATTAAGGTTCTGTAATGTTGAACCATCAACGTCTAAGCCAGGGACAAAATATAGAGTTTTTTCACATTCACAGATATCTTTACAATTAACTGTAGTTCCTTCATCTCCCAGAATAACTCCGACTATTAAATCATATTTTTTCCATAACATGGATAAAACTTTCTTTAATTTTTTTCTATATTTTTGGTTAGATACAGTAGAAGCCATTCCTTCGGACAAAAAAGCATTCCAATATTTTATCGTACCATCTTTCGAAGCAGTTATTATTTTTTCTTGTTTTGTTATATTTTCTATATCATTGTCAAAAAGTATCGAAGTCACAAGATCTGAATGTCCCAGATTCTCTACATCTTTATCCACTCCTGAAGGAAATCCATGTAAAATAGAAACACAATTCCATGTACGAGTATCATAAATTTTGACACTTGATTTTCCAAATGGGATAGCCATATGAGTCCTGCCAAAGGAAATTGTTTTCACATTTCTATTATTAGATTCCAATATTGCTATACAGGAAAGTGTTTCCATTTCTCTGATTTCCACCTCTCCTCTGCTCCAAGCTATTGCCAAATATAACTGATCCGGACTGCATGAAATTGCAGTTACCTTGGAATTATATTGATGATAAGTATGCTCTGGACTAGCAATTATTGTAGTTAAAGGATTATACTGATTTATATTTTTTTTAAATCGGTTTAATGTACGATTTGCAAGATTCTCGAGGTAAGGTTCACAATATTCTTTCACATAGTTTATTCTTTCATATGTTTCTGATGAGAATTTTTCAATAAAGTTCCCATTGCAACAGAAAATAAATTTACCGTCTTCAGAAAAAATTGCCTTGTCCGATTTGTTCTGAAATGTAGGAAGCGTTGAAACAGTATCAGTATCTATTTCAATAATTTGAGGGGAATCATCATGTAAAGATACTAATAAAAGTTTATCGTTTGGACTGAACTCCATATAAAGTACGCGTTTATCAGAAACTTTTATATCTTTATTTAAATGTGTAAAAGGAGAACGAATGCAAACATTACCATTTTCCATGCCTATAGCACACATTTTTTGTGAATGAGAGAATACGGAATAATTATAGGATTCCTTGTTTTTTTGAGGATATATTCTAATTTTATTTAAAACCGCATCATAGCACATCCTACCTTCCTGTTTCGATGATATATAAAGTAAATTCGCCGTACCCGTAATAGTATCTATAATTTTGAGGCTGTTATTGTAAATAGGGACAATGTTAAATGTGGAAGCAATTGATTTGGAGCCTTTAAAATGCCAAATTAAGATATTCGATTCAACATCGCAGGTGATCAGTAACGGAATCCCCTTCACAAATGATGCATCCATGCAGGTGATGGTTGACAATAAGGATCCTATTTTCAAGTCATTTCCATGAGGATACCTTTTGAAATCATACAAACATACTGTTTGATTTAAAAAGGTTACTGATAAAAAGGAATTATTATTAATAAATTTGATTGATGATACCACTTCATTATCAAGCATTAATTTTTGCCAAACTAAACATTCATATAAAATGTGACCAATATCCCTGCCTTTTTTTACACTACCAAGAACCGGATATTTCGCAAGGGCTGCATATCTCATTAGAAGTTTAGAAAATTCAAAGATTTTAATATCACAGTTATTTGCAATGGCCAGATACTTTCCTGTTGAATCAAAGCACAATGAAACATATACATGCTCTTTTATTATGCTCAAATCTTTTGTTGTTTCAAGACATACTTCATAATCAGGTTTACCTTTTTTATCATAAAGACCTAGAGCAATCAGTTCAAATTTTGCAACTATTTTTGCAGAATCATATTCAAAAATGACAAGCTGGTTTTGAGTATTTATAAGTACAATGTATTTCCCATCAGGAGAAAAAGAAATAAGATCAGCACAAAAATCTTCTCGCACCTGTTCTAACTTTGTTCTTCTGTTTGATGCCCGATCGAAGAGTTGAATATTCACCTTGTTTTTAAATACAGTATTATGACCTAACATTGTTTTTTCCGCTTTTTTTAATATACTATTATTAGCTAAAATTATTTTTTTTGCATTATTATCTGATAAAGCGAAATATGTATTAAAATACTTCTTTTTTATTTCGTAATGATGTGCATCATATATCCATGCCCCTGCTATTGTCGAGATCAATAATTCTGTTCCATCATGAACATATTGAATATTATTAATTAAATACTTGCAATCAATGATTGTCCGAATATATTTACGGGTTTTTAAGCGCCATAGCTTTACTATTCCATTAGAATCTCCAGTCAGGAAATGCTCTCCACATGGAGAAATTCTAATACAAGTGATAGAAGAATCGTGCCCGTTAGGAAAAAAAGTTTGTTTAGTTACCAAAGCACCATTTAATGACGCTTCTTTTAAAGGTATTCCATTAAAATTACATCTACTTAAATCAAGTTCAGACAAATCCATGTGATTTAGGTTTCCATGTGATTTTTCAAATATATCAAGTAGATTATGTACTGCAATACTAATGGTGGATTTACGAGAAAAGTTTCTCCTATAAAGTGACAATATTCTTGTTAAAAGCAATCTTTTTTCTTCTTGAACATAAATTTGCCATTTACCATCAATGAGTTGAAATGTATTTTTATATTCTCCCAGTATTTCGCTTATAAATAAAGACACTTTTTCATCAAAATAATCTACACCTATAGTATTGAGAATACGGAGTGCAGTTCTTTTCGTATTGTCATTTTCATCATGATTCTCCAATATACTTCCACCTTCTGCAACATATAACGCCATTTTCATATCTGTGATAATCTTCATTGCACAAAAAAAATCTCTAATATGCTGATGAATAAAGCTATAGCTCTGATTGTTGACATATAAAATACCTAACGAATATACGCAGTATTTGGCAATCACGGATGCATAATCCTCATCCAAAGGGCCACCTAAAGCAAGCAGCAGTCTGGCATAGGTCTGCGTATTTGGAATAGGATCTTCTCCCTTCAGATATTCTTTAAAGTATTTTCTTCCATAAGTGCCACAGATATCTGTTTCGTTCTCTCCTTTCAGGACAGTATCAATGACCTGCTGGAAGGTTGGGAGATCAACTGTATACAGATCATTTTTCTCCATATACCATCCAAGTTCCGGCAGCAGGAAATCCAGAATAAACCACTGCATTTTTTCATCAAGGGAATTGGAACCATACGCATCTCCTGCCTTTTGATGGTCCTGCTTGATTTCTGCAATCCGGTTGCGGGCTGTATACTTTGTACTGCGTTCACTGAAAAATGCGTATAGAATTTCTCCTGGCGTAGAAATATCTGCCGTGTTATACAGTTCACCATAAAGTTTCAGGAAAAGCGGAATTCTTAACGTTTCCATAAGTCGGCTGTTTTTGCTGACCTGTTCGGAGGAAATCTTGCAGCTGTCCAAATATTCTTTGATAACATCTTCGCTGACACCGGTTAAATAAAGACGTTCAAAGGAGTCATCCAGATCACTCAAAGTTTCATCCGCCCGGCTTGTGATAATGGCAGTAATATTCTTATGTTTTTCCAGAAGCTCTTTTATTTCTTCCACAAGGAATTCTGACGGGGTGCCAAGAAAATCTTTTTCTTTTGTAGAAAGCTGTTTTTTAGAAACCTCGTTTAATCCGTCCAGCAGTAAGAGGTACTGCGTATGGTCTTCATCCATGTTCAGAAGCATGTCAATGTTATCCGTAATGGAAGTGTCCTGTTTATCCATAATCTGTGCCATTTCTTTTGGACTTTCCGAAAGAAGGTGCTGCTTTTGAACAGACGCAAGCAACATATAGAGATATCTCTGGATAAATGTTGAATGAGAAGCATAATAAGCATTACAGTAATCTGATGGTGCCTTTGACAATTCGATAAACAGCGGAATAACGGTCTTTCCGTTTTTCGATACATAAAATTCCTTGTTTTTATATTTAAGCTCCATAATAGAATTTAAAGCAGTTGTCTTTCCAATGCCTCCTTCTCCAATCAGGTACATATTGTGGAGATTTTCAGTATCCTTCAGAATATCAGACAGAGGTTTTTGTTTCGTGGCACCTTCTGTACTTTCTGAAACACGGATTGGGAAATCTGCTACATGGGAAGAATTGGAAGATAATGGCATTATCTTCTCGTCTATTTTCAATTCTGCAAATCTGCTTCCCGCCTTCCGGCTTTCTTCGTACCAAAGTTTTCCGGCACGCCATAAATTTTCCGGCTGAAAAAAACGGTTTGCCCTCTGTCGCATGTGAAAATCACCCGCTCCGCCGTGGGAACTGCGCGGTGCTTGATTTCGGAACGGAGACAAATTGGAGTTAAAAGACAGTGACAAAGAATTTCCTGGCTTATAGATATCCCTGGTGGATTTAGGCTTATAACCGGTGTTTTTTTTCAACTGGCATAAATCGTTTTTGAACGTCTCTGCACTCTGATAACGTAACGATGGCTCGTATTCGCACGCATTCTGTAGAATCATTTTCAGTCCTTCTGGAACATCCGTTTTCAGTTTCGGAAGTTTTTTATCAGTATGCATTCTCTCTTCATAATGGGCACTCATAGGAACGGTATCGGCCAATTCATAAAGAACCAGACCCAAAGAATATATATCGCAACGGTGGTCAACCACTTGTCCATTTCCCTGTTCCGGAGACCAGTAGGCGGGCGTTCCCTCCAGGAAATACTGTCGGTTATCCTCTTCCCTTGCAATTCCCAAATCGCCAAGGCAGTAATTATCATGATCCAGAAAAATGTTTTGCGGTTTGATATCCTGATGGATGATACTGTTCTTATGCATGACAATAAGGGCATCGCAAAGATCGATACCGATGGCAAGGATTTTTTCAAGATCTTCCGGCTGTTCTTTTGGAGATCCCTGCTTTTGCAGATGATAAGTTTTCAGTTCATTTGCAAGACATTTTACGAATGGCATCTGAAATGCATAGTCTACCCCAACCCGGTTGAATCGGCTGCATTTCCATGGCAGAATGTCAGATTTTGCAGTAAAAAAGATAAGATTAACCGGGCGGCTGCCGGAGTCCGTGCCCTGGATGCTGTTTACGCTCCTTAATATTGCACCGTTTCCTATTTCACGGAAAAAATTCATACCGATATCAAATCTGGTAGATGCTATTCTGCTTAGAGCAGACATTTCGTCATCCAGATTTTTATTACCGCAGTTTTTTGTAATGCCGCAAAACAGTTTTACTGCATAATCACCCGTCTTATAAACGATAGTTTTTCCACCTGATCCAGTTCCAAGCTTTGTAACCGTATCCAGATTGGAAAATTTTTTTACGGCTTCCTGTTTAGACTCCAGAACCGCATCTTTTTCATCATCATCAAAGTCGTTTAATGAATAACTGAAGTTTGTTCTATCAAACATATCCTTTTTCCTCGTGTTTTTTCGAATATATTTTCACTTGTACCGCCGAAAGGTCATCCCGGGAACCAGATCTGCGAGCAGTACCGATGAATGAGGTAACAATAGCTTCATCTGCACATTCACATATAAGAGACTGCATTTCGCTATTGCTGCATATAGAAGAAATCCCATCTGTCATTAAAAATATTATATCATCCTGTTTTAACGGAAGCCATGCAGTTTCTAATGGGTGAAAAGAGTAACCATAAGCATCCATCCCGATAAACCCGGTTAATTTATTTAGATCCATTTTATATTGAGGGTCTGTTTTGGAATAAATGCCCTTTCTTACACACAGGGCAGCTTTGGACTGGTCTTCTGTTATCTGAAAAAGAAAATCATCCCTGTATAAATACCCCCTGGAATCTCCGGACCAGAAAAATTTTATTTTTTCATTTTGACGGTCCAGAACACAGACTGTTGCGGTTGTACCAAGCATCTCATAAGGGCTTCGTATAATTCTGTTATTGGCAGTCTGAAAAGCATCAGAAATCATACAGGTCACCTGTTCCGGTGAAAGGCGGTCATGCAGTTTCATATGCACATTGTAGAATTCTTCTGCTGCGCAAAGTGATGCATATTCCCCATATGGACCCCCACCCATTCCATCAAATACTGCAAACAAACTGTATCTGCATCGGTTAGGGGCTGTGAAGAAAAACGAATCATTTACTGCCCTGCAGTTTTTTTTGAAATAAGAACCTATCAGAAAATTATCCTCATTGGTTTCACGTCCACTACCCTTCTGTGTCTCACCGGAAGCGGAAAAAGAAATTTTATAATCTGGCATATAGCAAAATTTGTCCTCCAAAAATAAACAGGTATTTGTCATCATAAATGAAGCGGTATGTCCGGTCAGGCTTTAATGCAGAATTGCTTTCAAAAGGAACCACCTCATTGTCATCATTAACCTGGCAGAACTTGTTCTGTACTTCCTCGGAAATACACAGACGATAATCTCTTTCCCCTTCTATAGAGTAAAATGTGAGGAAGTCATAAGGCGCATCTTCCAGAACCAAGTCAGATTCTAAAATATCACCGCGTATTTTTAACTGGTCACAGCATTCCCATTCCTCGAAGAACCCGTTTTGAAAACGGTCACGTTTATTATAAAATGCCTCATAAATATTATAATCCCCCCATATATGTGTTTCGGGAGAAGAAAACATAAATGCGGCTGGAAATACTTCATTTGGATTATTTTCATCTCTTTGCATAAAGGAAAACACGTTTACTATATTTCCAGTTACACCGATAGGAAAGGTTTCCTCTGAAATGATATGGTTGTTAAACTGGGCAGGCAGTCTATTCAGTCCTTCTGAATAGTATAAATTATTATGATAAACAGTAATTCTTCCTTGGCGTATGTTCATATCGCAGAATTCAAAACCAAAGCAGATATCTGGCTGATACTCGGGACTCCATCTTCCAAGGACATATTCTTCTTTTTCTTTAAAATCAGAGTATGCATGACAAGAAAAAGAACTTCCGTCATAAATATAAAGGTAACTCATATTGTATTTTTTCTCCTTTCAAGAAACGGCTATGTCCTTCTGGTAGCAGATACCTGCGGTATTCTCTTTTTCTTAAATAAAAAGCAATTTTATATACCAGAAAATCAAACATTACTTTTTCTGGATACCAGGAAAGCAGAGATTCAGACAGCTGATAAGCATCCGGACGTACAACCTTAAGTTTTTTCAAATATATCGTTGCATCAATGTAATTCTCTTCCTTTTTTTCATTCACTTTGTTTTCTTTCTTCTCATCGTTTTCTTTTTTGGGCTTTTCCTCTTTTTCTTTTCGAAGGACATGAATCACAAATAAGTTCTGCCGGCGTTCTGTTTTCGAACCTGTTTTTTCAGGCATAACAGGATTGTCAGTGTCTGCAGTTTTTTCCCCTGATTTTTCCTTATTTATTCTTGGGAAAGGATCAAGATGGAGAACGTCGAATGTTTTCCGGGGATATATCTCTTTTATTATCGAGACTGACTTAATCCATTCGTATTTTTTCAACGACCTTAGAGCATTTATTACATCGACAAAATATGTAAGTTCATCTTTATATTTGAGACGGTCACTGTTGTCACAATGTTTGCCACGGTTATCGTAAAAGAACATAAGCGAGTTCAGTGCCGTGCCAAACTCCTCTTTTGTGATACCATAATAATACTGGTATTCCCTGGTGAATTTGTCGGCAATAACATTAGCCTGTAATTCGCAGCCAGGACAACTTGTAGCCTTTGCGATTACAGTTTCCATAAAATCCCGCCCATACAAACGCGGCTCTTGTGCAGATCCTAGGAGACTTTCATTTATTTCTTTCATGCTACTGTTTAGGATGAGACCGAGAACGATAATGTCTTTGCGGCTGAAAACACGCTCCATGGGCTGTTTTTTTTCTTTTTTCTTTTTCTTATCTTCCTTATTTATTTCGTCTTCTTTATCTTTCTTTTTGAGCTGAACATCCGCATCAGCAAGAAACGCGGCATATAAAGTATTTATCAAGCTTTCCCGCCACTCATCATCGTCATTTCGTCGGCTCCTAACACCTCTCTTTCGCTTTACTTCTGCCATTTCAGGAGATTTAAGTCGACTGGATGTCAATGTCCTGATAGAATTCGACATCCCACTGTCAGAGTTTCCTTTACAGACATCGTATTTTTCTATAAACTCTTTTGCCAGATATCCATACAAAGTACGGTAAGAAGAGAGGAGATCCGGTAAGTTAGACTCAAAATAAGAAATGAAATCAGCATGGCAAAACTTTAATTCCTTTAATTTTTTCAGTACATTTTGGGTTTGATCCTTTTCTTTGTTAGCAAACTCTTCTTTTTCAACGTCCATTAGAATTTGATCCAGTTCATAAACGATTTCCTGGGCTGTAGCAAATGAATAATTTTTATTTCTCAACATAAAAATATAGACTAAATCCTGCAGGGAACTTTTGGATTTGCAGTTGCTACTTCCAGTACCCTTCAGGTACAACTTATGCATACCTGCACTTTCTAATAATTTGTCAGTTTCTTCAATCGTGTATTTTGCCCAGAAAGCTAATCTTATTACTTTGTTTCTGTCTTGTGGAATTGTGCCTTTACACCAGTTTCCAAGTGTATTGCGGCTGAAGTTTCCAAAGCCATCGTCACTAGAACCCATACATCCAAGCACTTGAGGATTAAGATCGAATTCATTTATTGTTTTATCCTGGAAATACAATTCATAAATTGTTTTTTGGGTTTTTGTTTCGCCTCTTTTTGGATTCACGCCAAACTGGTGGGTTCCAAGTTCTCGATCCACATATTTTTTTCTTTCGTCTGAATCAGTAATGAAAAAAATGTCAGAGATTATTCCTTTCATAATGGTTTTCTGTGGAGCATCAAGGCGTTTGTCTATCAGACTGTTAACAGATTCACTCCATCTTTCAGAAGTGGCTCTGCAGCTATGTAGTATCTTTTTACGAAAATCTTCAGGACTTTCGCATTCGTTAATGCCGATGTCGGCATTTTGTATAGTATCGTTAATTTGTTTCGGTACTGCCCGCTTTGTAACTGCTATTTTCCCTTTTGTAATAAGATCATTGTAATCGCTGTAGAATTCATTCGTGTCCATAAGGCTGCTCCTCCTTAAATCTCACATATTGATTATAAAAATTATACCAGAAATGCCCCTTTTTGAAAATGTCAGTATGTTACGAAACCGCACACCCGTACCTATTGCGTCCATATTCTGCATCCTTTATACTTTTCTCAAACAGAAATTTGTGAAAGGAGACTTAACGCATGGATAAAATTTTAAGGGCGGTGGACGTTTCCGTCTGGTTCGCCCATCAGGGATGGTTCCGTCCGTCCACATGCCATATAGGGCCGCATATACTGGATCTGCATGTCCTGCAGGAAATCGACGAGGGTGACACCATCCGGTATATTTGTAAATGCGACGATGATGACGAATGGGAGTATTCCTACAAAACATTCATTTTTAACAAAAGAGATATGAGATGGTACTTAGAATCTTAAAATAAGAGAGGATTTTTTGCATGGAAAAAATCGTATGGATTTACAATTCACCAGGAAAAGATGAGAAAGCACACATGAATGCCCTGAACAAACTGTTATCAGAGGGATGGCGTGTGAAAATGATGTCTGCATGTGCTGCCGGAGACTACTCTCCCGCATCGCATTTGTACATAGTTTTGGAAAAATAGGAGAAATTCACCATGCTAGATTTAATCGTTCGGCTGCTCTTCTGCCACCTGCTTGGTGACTATGTATTGCAGACTCCGTTTCTGGCAGAAACAAAAGGAAGAAACTGGTATCATATGTTCGCGCATTGCACCTTGTACAGCCTTCCTTTTTATATCTTCTTCGGTCTGAACTGGCAGCTGGCTGTCTTGTTCTTTTCTCATCTATGCATAGACACTGCGAAAGCCAGATACCAGAAAATCAGTTATGTAGCAGATCAAGCATTACATTACTGTATACTGCTTACTTACATAATTTCTTCATGAGCAAACTTGCTCTGCAGATACTGAAGGTATTTGCGAGGATATGCTTGTCGTGTGCACACAGAAAGCGAACAAGTCCGTTCGATTCAAAAAGGGTTATTTTCTGATAAGATGTCGTATACAAAAAAAAGTAAGAAAAAAATGTTAATAAATGTTCGTTATATTGTGCAAATCGACATCCTGGGTTGATAACCCGGACATCTCAGTTTCTAATATGCAGGGAATACAGTTTCGTAACAAATTGACATATACTATAAAAATAATATGTTCTACCATATATACATCTACAGGAGAGTAAATGTATAGCCAATAGAAAAGGGAGGAAATGTTATGGTTTGCAAAGAATGTGGGAAAGAAAACAAGGATGACGCGGCATATTGTGATGGATGTGGAGCAACATTGAAAAAGAAACGGCGGAAAAAAGGCAGGTTTTTTGCCGCAATAGGAATCCTGGCAGCAGCTGTTATTGCCGGGGCTGTAGTGAAAAATGTTTATACTGGCGGTACGGACTGGCAGGCTTCCGGAGGAGCCGGAAATAGCTATGATGAGACTGCAGCCCAGGAAGTGAAAAACGAATATAAATTGAATGAAACGTTTGAACTTGATGGTTTGTATTTCAATTTTACAAAGGCTTTTTCAAATGATGAATATGGATTTTGGGAGAGCAGTTCGGACGAAAAAGTGCTTGCGGGTTTTGAAGGTACGGTACAGAACTATTCAGATTATGATGTGAACCTCCAGAATTATGCCTATACTATTGAATTCATCAACGGCAATGGTAAAAAACAGCAGACAACAGAGCCGATGGTAGAGTGTTATGGAGGTACCGGTGATTATTCAACATCCAGTATAATTGGGTCAGGACGGGAAGGGGATATTTACATATTCCTGTCACCGGACGCAGATTGTGAGGCACTGAAAATGACCATCCAGACCTCCAGCGGTTCAGAAGAAGCGGTCGTAAAAAACACGCTCTATTGTAATGGCTCCTATGAAAGTGAAGACGGCAGCAGTCTCACAAGACTGGCAAAAGGATACAGTGAGGACCTGGCATGTATCCAGTTTTATGCAGATGAGCGTGAATATTACGGATATATGGACAAGAATGCGGATATGATATTTCGTTTTTCTTCAAAATACGAAGATACTTTTTGTGAACCCCCGACAGATTTCGAAAATGGCTATATCCATTATGAATATGGCAATACTATGTACGTTATGGATAAAGATGGAAAAATTACCAGTAAGTATGACGGGGGTGAGGGTGAATGGATAGCATACGGAAGCGGATATACATGCATGGAAGCGAGTACAGCCGGATTTGATGGGAATGGATTTGAATATACGATGTACAGGCCGGATGGTACAGTCGCAGATACATTCAATTGCGGAACGGAAGTAACAGTGAAATACTTGGGGAAAGGTACTTTCCTATATCAATATTATGACGATGATGGTGAAGAAATCCGCAGATATTACTTTGTCGATGGAGACATCTGGGTACAGGCGGATATGGGAGTTGATACGGAAGATATAAAAGTATGTGATAAATGGCTGTACAACGGTATTTTCACGGAAAATGGTATTAACGATTACCTCGACTTGTACGACAAAAAAGGAGAATCTGTTTCGGTAGAGTTACCGAGAGAATTATGTGGCTCAGATGTATGGGTAAGAGTAAATGATATTTCTGACAAATACATTCTTCTGGAGGTGGAAACAGAAGACGAGGATGGATATGAACACCTGTCGTTATGGATTTACAACATGGAAAGTAAGGAATTTAAAAACTATCAGGGAGAATATCTGGACAGTATTGATGAGGATGGATACAACAATAAGATTTTCCAGGATAGTATCGTTATATCGTTAAAAGGGGGAGATGGAAAGGATTATATCGGGCTTGTGAATACCGGAGACCTGTCAGAAATCGGGGAACCGATACAGGTACGTGGAGTGGATGTGTACAAAGACATTATGGCAGTAGAGGAGGAGACAACTTCAGATGTCCAGCAGACCTTATACGATTCAAAAGGAAATGTTGTTTACACCTATACCGTGGAAGATTACACCGGATGGCTCGGGGGCTTTGACAACAATACTATGTTAACTGGATGCGGATATGACTATAACGAAGATGGAAGTATTGTTAAGCACAGATTTATGGATTATTCAGGAAAGTCCTTGTTTGACGAAATAAATTATCTTGCTGGATCAGAGACAGATTTGTCTGTGAATACAGCGGCAGAGGAATGAAGCCGCTATTGTTTGTGCCTGTAAATGGCAACCTATTCTGTATTCTGATGCAGGATAGGCTGCTTTTTATTGAAATTTCTGGAAAATGTTTAACTTATGAGCCCTTCTAACGCAAGCTGCCCTATGCAGGTTAAGTATAGTTTCCGTATGAATTTTCGGTTAAAAATGAAATTTCGGAAATTTGCACAAAAGGGCGTCTTAAGCGACGTTATGGGAAGTTATGGGAAGATATAGATCTTTACGTAAAGCAAGAAGAGAGCCGTCGGTAACTAGGAGCAACCGCAAATTTGCTGTTTTTTCATAAAAATGACATATTAAATATATACAAAATATATTGAATCGGAATCTGGGTACTATAATGGTGTAAGGGCTGAATACCTGTCATTAATTTCTACTATTGTAGATTATACTGTTATATGCTTGCGAAAAAATTTGGGTAATTTTTGCTGGACTTGGAAAAATCCGACATAACAGAGGAGAAAACAAAAAGGAAAGGAGTGAAACGGGTTGATACGGATTATTCTTTTATTATCAGCGGTTACGGCAATGATGGTAATGGATTTCGCATTAGCGGTCTTAATTATTGGAACGGTCAGGTTAAAGACAAAGGAAGAGAAGGAGATGGATGACAAGGTGCAATTGGAATGGCTCCGTGGCCTCCGTCTGGGAAAGAAAACCTAGGAACGCGGGGACTGAAAACTGCAGAAAAAAGGCACCTCCAAGAACTGAGGTGCCTGCAAAAACATGTTAAAATATCGTCAAGTATTCACTCCAAGTTACCAGGCTATGTGTTGTTGTTGGCTGCAGCCGTGCAGCCAGTCTTAATCTCTGTCGAGATAGTAGGCTTCGATGATGCTGTTGCTCAACCTGTCGCTGTGCCCATATTCGGTACGTATCTGCCGGGCTAATTCTTTTCCCTGTTCCACCCATTTTTCGTATTCTGTAGATGTAGTTGCATTTGTACGGCAGCGATGGATGTAATCGGCCTCCTTCTCAATCTGGTAATGTTCGTCAGATCCACTTCTTAAACCCATAATGTGTTCTCCTTTCTACTGTTTTTTGATTTACTATTTACCTCTGTAATATGTACTAAGATGATTTTACTTCCCAGGCAGTACCCTGTCAAACCAGGGTTTCGTAATAAACTGACATTCCACAGTCTTAAACCTTTTATCCAGGTCGTGGAGAATACACCGTCTCTAAGCGTCAACGCAGGCGGTGGTAATGTTCACCCTAACTGCGGAGAATACCCTTACTTCTAGGCGAAGCGCAGGTGGTTAGCAAGTTCACTTTTCTCCGACAAAACACAACTATAAGAAACGGATGGGAATCTTTTGGCTCCCCATCCGTTCATACACAAATTTTCCTTTTCTTATATCCTCGTCAGGCTTTTGCTTCCCACTGATAGCGATACCGGTTTCCGGAGTTGTCCTTCCATCCGTTTCCATGCCTCCCCTTTGCAAACTCCTCATCCGGCCAGACACACTGAAAAGCACGGTCTTTCGGTTTTGAAAATACTCTGTACTCTTCTTCATCTGCCAGCAAGCCGTATGCCAGCCGTGCCCGCTGGATATAACGGCTTGTCTCTCTTAAACAACAGCTCTGGTGCCGTCTTCTCCTACAATGGGGCAAGTACCGGACGGTGCACAAGTTTTTTTCAGGCCTGGTACATCGCCCCCTTTTCTTCTAGCAGCAGGAGATATTTTTTTGTAACGGCTTCACGGTACCTGCGGACATCCAGGATTGGTTTCCCAGGCATGTCCAGCCAGAACAAAACGTAAACAAGACTTAGATTTAAAGCATTTCCCTCGTAATAATTGCGAGGGATTCCATCCAGTGTCTGGCAGTCCAGGTATCAGTTTTCATATCTTCCGGAAATAGGTTCTCCTTTCCAGTTACATGCCGGTTTCTGGTTTACCGCCAGGAACGTAACCAGTTCTTTCTCATCCTGGAACTTGCGGGTCGTGACAGCATAATATTTTCCTGTTTTCGGGTCATATTCTGCCTTTTCTGAAAGGCATATCTTTGGTTTCTGAATGGTAAACATAAATGCCTCAATTTCTCCTTTTTACAACTCTGCTCATCAGTTATGACGAATACAGATATCCAAAATGCTCACTCTCTTTCTTCCGGGTTCCATACCCGCTTTCCCTGTCTGCTGCAGAAGTCTTGCCATGTAGAACATGTCAGATGCATCCTCTTCTGTAACCACCAGGCTGCCGTCTTTGGACAGGCTCTCACAGGATGCCCTTGCGTGAATCCTCCGGAAGGCTTCCGGGTTTGCATTGGTTATAACCGTCTGTCTTTCGGAATCATATCCATATTCATAAAAACAGCGAACCAGCACTTCCCGGATAAACGGTTTCATTTCCGTTTCTGTCAATACATATTCGTATAACTGTCTCATCCTATATCCCTCCCATTTTTGTTTTAATATGTCTGATTTTTATAACAAATTTTTTCGAAAGCTGTTCCGGAATACATATTAGGAATGAAACTGATATTTTGATTGAAGTGAGGACTTTAAATGACATATTTAATTCTGAAGCTACTTTTCTGTCATTTATTTGGGGATTACGTATTGCAGACCCCATACCTGACAGAGACAAACGGTCAGAACGGGTATTACATGTTCGTACACTGTACTGTCTTCCCTTATATTTCTGCTTTGGTCTGGAATGGAAGCTAGCAGTTGTATTCTTTTCTCACCTGCGCATTGACACATTGAAAGCCTGCTACCAGAAAATCAGTTATACGGCAGATCAGGTATTGCATTACTGTATACTTTGTATTTACATCATATTTTAATTTTTTCGGTAAAAATTCTACATAGGAAGGGATTGGAACAATATGACCTTAGATAAAAGATTAATTTGGAAAAAAGCAACTATTTACTATGATCGTCATATTATTTCGTATATTGACAGTAGCTCCAACGACTTAAATACTATGACAGGAAATATAGAGGACATATATGATGATATGATCGCTGTGTCTTATTTTACAAATGAACAAGTCCGTTCGACTCAAAAAGGCATATTTTTCGACAAGGTATCGTATGAAAAAATAATGATAAGAAAAACTATGTTAATCAACATTCGCTACATTGCAAAAATAGAGTTTTTAAGTTAATAACGAACCATCAGGCTAGATTGTCAGTTTCAGCGCGTGAAGCAGTCCGTACTGTTTCGTAACTAACTGACATCTACCATATACGTAATATGTGATACTCTGTATATCTACAGAAGTAGAATAAAAATTTCAGGAGATTGCATTATGAGATTTTTGAGATGTGTGTCTAATGAACACTACAAATCAGAAGAGCTTCGTGTACTTAAAATCCACTACTTTCGCACCTGATACAAAGAAACATCCTGTGGCTCCTTCTTTTGAGATATTTATTGATGAAACATTAAAAATCATTGATTTTCAAGAAAAAAAGATTTGACTATATAGGGAGGAATGTCAAAATGATTGAGAAACTTTTAAAAGCAGTTAGCCTTAATGATGGTGAAAAGGTGGAATTATCTCTTAAAGAAGAGATTATTTGTACAATCATCATTTTTTTGATAATTGGCCTGCTGTTATATTTTGCAGCTACTTCATCGGATTCATTAAGCGCTAATAATGAAAAGACGACAGAAGACTCTATATATACAGAGAGTACCCTTCCACATGCCTGGGGTATAATCAAATATGGAGATACAGGTGCTTATCTGGAAAAAGATGGAGATCGTATATCCAGCTATTATAAAGTGATTGAGGAAGATTATGACTATGACACACTTCGTGTAATAGGGATGAACGGTTTATACGGCTTTATTTCTAAATATACCGGTACAGAGCAGATTAAACCATGTTTTAAGGAAGCTTATCCGATGAACTATAGCTCTGCTTGTGTAAGTGCAGATGGAAAAAACTATTATTTTATTGATGAAAATGGAAACAAGATGACTGGTGACTATGAAGAAGCTTATCCATGGGAATGCCATGGACAATATGCCAGAGTTAAAACAATGAATGGTTGGGCTATCATCAATCGAAAAGGAGAAACTCTTATTGATAAATGTATAATGATCAACACATTACCAGATGTAACAACAACAATAGGGACGGCATTCCGCAATGATAAAGGTATCTTATTTTGTATTGATATAGATAAAGATCCGACCGAAATATCAGTTATAGCAGAAATTCCAAATATTTTGGACATTTCAGAACTACATTATGATAATTTTGCAGTAATACAAGGAGAAAAAGGATACGGTGTAATCTCGGCAGCAGGAAATATCATTTTTGACCCGATATACAAAAAAGTTGACTGGGAAGCACTACCGTTTGAAGATGACAGCTATGGACATAAAATGATTTTCAAATGCCAAGCAGATGACGGGCATTATGAAACCATAAATTGGGATCCAAGAAATAGGTGAATTACTCGACAACAAGTAGCTAAGGAAATGATGGGGGTGTCGCAAAATCAAATTAGATGATTGAGCGATGCCCTCGCTCTATATATAAAAAAAACCGGAAAGAATCTTTTGAACTGTTGGATCTTTCCGGTTTTTGCGTACTTTAATAAAGCTATCAGTTTTCTGCCTTTTTATACGGTTTCTTTTACTGGGAACAGGTGGCTTCCTGTTCGCTCATTCTGGATTTTTGCGTGCAGTTTATTTAGAGTATATCCCATGCACAGCAAAAGAATCTCCAGTTTCACTCTGGTTTTCCCACGGAGCAGAAATCTTTGGAATTCATAGTCATTTTTTAGAACTCCGAATGCTCCCTCCACTTGTATCGAGCAATTCATCCGGTATAAGATCCCCTTTTCGCTCAGGATATTTTCATAGGATTCCTGACGCTTCTCTAAGAAACTTCTGGAGATGTACAGACGTTTATTCCCTTTAGCACGGGTACATCTTTCTTTATACGGACAGCCTGTACAATCTTCGCATTCATAAACTGTCACTTCTGATTCATAGCCACTCTTACTTTTCTGTTTTTTTATGAAAAGAGGTTTTAGTTTCTTCCCAGCATGGCATGTATAAGCGTCTGTTATCTCATCATAGCCCATATTTTCCCGTTTACTGATATCCTGTTTGAAACTACGCTTTTTCCATTTCTCATAGGTCTGCGGTTTGATGTACAGTTTCTGTTTCTGTTCCTTCAGATATGTGTAAGCTTCCTCGCTCTCATAGCCCGAATCCGCAGTCACACTTGGATAACGGAATCCCACTTTTTTCTTCATTGTCTCCAGAAAGGGAACCAGTGTCCAGACATCATTCCGATCCTGGAAAATATCCGCTGCAACAATATATTCACTGTCTACACCAATCTGCACGTTATATCCCGGCTTCAGCTGTGCATTTCTCATATGATCATCTTTCATGTGCATAAACGTAGCGTCCGGATCTGTCCCTGGAAACTGGCTGTATGCCAGTCATAAACAGTCTGGCGTTCCAGAAAACGGCGGAACAACTCCAGATACCTCTGGTTCCGGCTTTTGCGTCTTCCTCTTCCATGTACAAGAACGGTATGCTGTTCTTCACATACTTGTTCTATAAAACAGCATATCTTCTGAATATCTTGTGTTCTGGTTTCTTCGATACACGGAAAGACTGTAGGTACTCTTGGTTCAATAGGGGGATCGCCTCCTGTATTTTCAGGAACATCTTTTCTTCCCATTTTCCAACCGGTTTCTTTTGATAGTTCGCCCATTCGTTCCAAGCGACGTACCATCTGATAAAACATGGCTTCGCAGGTGTCTGCCAAAAATCCTGTACGGAACCTTGCAATCGTGCTGTGATCCGGTGCTTTCCGGCCAGCAAGCAGCCACATAAAGTTAATATCACGTTTACAAACGGTTTCAATCTATCTGCAAGAATAAATATTTTGGGAATAAGCATAGGTCAGGATCTTGAACATGGTCTTTGGGTCCACTGCCGGATTTCTGCCTTTGGCAGAGTACGCCTGATACAGCAAACTGTAATCTAAATCCTCCAATTCGTGGCTCAGCAGTCGAACAGAATCATCATCAGGAACCAGGCCTTCCAAATTTAATGGCAAAACAAGTTGATAAGACTCGCCGAATTCGGTATAATTTTTATGGTATTTTATGTATTTGGTCATACTTAATTATACCATGGATTGCGGACTCTTCGGAGTCCGTTTTCTGCTTTTGGACATAAAAATGGAGCTATTGCTCCATAGATGATTACTCATCTATTTTGCAACAGCCCCTTAAATAACAAATTACAGTTTTAGTGCTTTTCTAGTTTTGGCAAGTTCACTTCTTATTGTTTTGTCTGCTTTTTCGGATGCAAAGCTGTACCAGTTACTGCTTGGATGAAATTGGTTATGATAGTTAATATAATCATTGACGGAAATTGCCTTTCCGTTATAGTACCATTGTCCTTCCATGGCATCTCCTTTCCAATGGAAGGAATGAACTGCACCCAATGTACCATTGCTTTTTTTACCATAGTATACATCATTTCCTACTGCTCCATCAGACAGAAATAACAAGTAATACCCATTAAATTTGATAATGGAAAATCCGCCAAAATACTCACAGTTGTTTCCAGTCCATGATACAGAGGAACAGATTTTTTTGGTATTTTTTCCATCAAATGTCCATAATTCTACATGATATTTGATTTTATCGGTCTTCCCGAATCCATTCTGGTAGGCTAAGATTAGTTCTTTTGTTCCGTCAGCATTGAAATCCAATAATTTTGCAAAACATACGCCTTTCCAATAATGCATATAGCCGGAAGTATAAAGTTTCGCTTTTCCATACTTTGATTCATATTTCTGTATCAGTTTTTTATATGCACTATTTGCAGAAGTACGGTTTTTTACTGTAACAGTACAGGTAGCACTTTTTCCATTTGCAGTTGCTGTAATCTTACAAGTTCCGGCTTTTTTCGCAGTAATTTTTCCCTTACTGTTTACAGCAGCAATGGATGAATTACTGGATATCCATTTTACTTTTGTGGAAGCACCTGTAACCGTAGCCTTAAGGGTTGCTGTTTTGCCCTTGTAAATTGCGAGTTTAGCATTATTCAATTTGATAGATGCTTTTGGTGCTTTTTCAGTCGTAAAAGAGACTGTATTGCTATAGTAACTACAAAGATCATAAGAGCCCTTTTTATAAAGTGCTCGTACCTGGCATTTATATCGTTTTCCATATTTCAAGCCAGTTATTGTACCACTTTCCGATGAGAAAATTTTAGTTTTGACCTGGGAACCATCGGAAAGACAATATTTTACTTCGTATCCAGTAATATTAGTCTGTCCATTTAATAGCCATTTCTTGCAAGAACTCCAACCTAGGGAAATGGAATTCTTTGAAACTTTTGATGTATACAGATTAGGAACTTTAAAACCTGCAGGTACTAATTCTTTATTTTTGGTCACATAGAAAATATCCGTACCATCTACATTCCTGATTGCGACAAAAGGGCCTTCCTGGTGCCCGGACATTTTGTTTATTTTTTTCGAAACCCATTTGGGGGCATCAACACCTAAAAATCCATCTGTTATCTTGTATTGCTTTGGGGCAACTAAATTCCACATCTTGGTTGAATAGGTGGTACAGTTGTGCCATGCGTCATCATGAATATTAGTAATTGTATCATCCAGGCCATCATGATAATAACTTTCTTTTGGAGTGTTCTTGGCAATAGTGTCCAACTGCTGCTGCGTAATATCAATAGCAATAGAGGATGTATTCGTATTTTTGCATACTACCATTTCCCAGTTTATGTAGACGCCGCCACATTCAATCGGGCTCATCTTATCCGGCCAGATAGATACCGTAATCATCTCTTTGGCGGGAATTGGATAATCCAGAAAATTTAAGGTTGAATTTGTGGTATTTTTTATGCTCAGGAATGCATGTCCAACATTGCCGTTTGAGGATCCTGTCAAAGAATTTCCATAGGCATGAAGAGAGAGCTGTGCTACGGTAGTTTCTGCATATACAGGATGTATCCAAAAGGCTGACATTATTAAAATTGAAATGAAGCAGCCCAAAATATATTTTCCTATTTTTTTCATAGCTGGTCTCCTTAGAATAAAATCCTTATTATCTCATCAGTTATAAATAGGTTGCATTTTTCATGTACTTATCATAAGTTTTGAAAAATGTGGTTTTTGAACAGTTTTTTCCATTAATCTTATAAATAGGCACTGGATATGCGCTGCTGGTAGTATGGAAATACTCTCCAATTTTCTTCAGTTTGCCATTTTTTAAAGTAAATACATAACAGGTATTTTCAGAAGAAGTTCCACGCACCAGTGCAAAATATTTTCCTTTTAAGCATATGCTTCTTGTAAAGCTACTGTAGGTTAACGGAACGACCTTTCCTTTATAATAGGTAAAAACAGCCGCAACCGGATGCTTGTATAACATGAGCTCTTTTGTGCCATCTTTATCAATATCAAATAAGCGGTATTCATTAAAACTATTCCGGGATATTGTATAAGTTTTTCCATCATAAGCTCCTTTTATTTTATAGGAAGCAGAGGAACTCAATACTTTTTGATACCAGTTATCTTTTACAGTAATGATACAAGTGGCTTTTTTCCCATTTGCACTGGCTGTGATCTTACACGTTCCAGCTTTTTTTCCTGTTACTTTTCCGTTTGAATCCACAGTAGCTACAGAGGAATTACTTGTTTTCCATGTTACTTTTGAGCTTTTTCCAGAAACAGATGCTGATATATAAGTGGAATCTTTAACATATAATGAAATACTACTTGAATCTAATTTGATGCCGGTAGTTTCATATACTTTTACCACACAGCTGGATTTTGTACTGATACATTCTTGACCTTTGTTATCGATTAAACAAACGGAAATGATAGCTGTTCCAGATGATTTTCCTGTAACACGTCCTTTGCTGTCAACGGAAGCTACTCTGCTGTTTGAGGAACTGTATTTCAGCTTATGCTTTATAGATTTTGGTCCTTTTATGCTTGTTTTTAAAGTCTGCTTCTTTCCTTTTGAAAGCGAAATGGACGATGCAGAAAGTTTCGTATAATTAAATTGAAATACTGGTAAATCTCCAAAAAAATCAATATTGTTGCTTGAAATTGAAGGCTTATTATATGAAAAGAGCACCGGATGCTTTCTTTTTAAATATACAAACAGTTCTGGAAGTGTTAAACATCCGTCTCTGTTTTCGTCTGCTTTGATAAACTCATTGTTTATTGCAGAAATCATGCTTCTTGATAATTGATCCGCAAATTCATCTGTTTTATAATCGGTAGATACTAGGAACATAAACCTATTCAAATCGGATTCTGATAATTCTTCACTTGCCGCGTTATACAGAGCTCCTGCACGGCAGCAATCTATTATTACAATAAACTTTCCTTTGTATAAATTTAAGGTCTTAATTAGCTCGACAAAGGATATTTTTTCATTATCCTTGCTAGAAGCAATATCGAATACAGTATTATAATATCCAATAGGTATTCCACCGTATCCATTTTCCTTAGTCGGAGGTACCCCATGTCCAACATAATAAAAAATATTTAAGTCCTTATTAGTGCTTTTAGCAAATGCTTTTCTTATTGTATTATTAATTCCATTTACCACCTCTTTCTGTTCTTTCTTGCTTTTTAATTTTGAACTATCAGTATTATAAGAATAGGTATAAATATTACTGCTATTTTTGTAAGTAGGAATTCTTGTTTTTTTTAAAATCGCAGTCATTTTTTCGCATGTGCCTTTTTGAAAGGCCCGCCCGGATATAGTTGCAACTCTTAAATGTCCTTCTGCCATCGCATAAACAGGCGATATCAAAAATAAACAGATCATCAACGTTAACACACCCAGAAAACATTTTAATTTTCCACTTTTTTTCATATCCTCATCTTCCCTTACAGCAGGGGGATTATGAACCCTCAACGCATAATCCCCTCTTAATTTTAAAACCACTAAATTGCAAATACTACAGGCGAAATAACAGTTTTTACTTTTCCCTTTGAAACCCTGATGTAAAATGCAGTATTTTGATAATAAGTATCAAAAGTATTTTGTTTACTACTTTTCGTCAATATTTTCAGTTTTTTAAAAGCCTTGCTGTGATAACTGTAGCGGTATGCCTTCAGACTGCTTAACTGTGGCCATGGAACACTCTTATAATACTTGGTGCTCTTGGTCAGTTTCACAGTGTATGTTTTGCCATATGGTTTTACAATATGGTGTCCAACGTCTTTACTGTATGAGAATTTTGCATAGCGGTATTTGAGTTTAGTTCCACTTATGGAAGTTACCATCACCCATTTATAGCCATTTTTCCGGCACCATAAAAACCACCGCTGGATTTTCCATAATTGAGGCCGATATTGTTATAGGAATAATTGGATGCACCCCAAACGTTTACTGAAAACAGTAAAGTTAAAATAAGAGTCAGTAATAAGATTTTTTTTCTTTTGCTCATTGCAAATTTCTCCTTTCCAACTTGATATTTTTTTGAATGATCGAATATCCTTGCTGCTCAGTGTAGTAACGGCAGCAGTAGGGATTCTGATAAAGCATCACTGGATTATTTGTATAGTTTCATGGTATAACCTTTTTCGTTATTAGTGAGGGATTTGTATTTTGCCCGATAAGAAGAAAGGCTGATAGGTTTTCGGTTGTAGCTTGCTTTACCGTTGTAGCAGGTCATCCAAATTGTGTTTTTATTTGTGTAAAGCTTTCCCTTCGAATATGTGCAGAAAGTATGGTCGTCATACCCATGGGACAACCCCATATCAATCCTGCTCCTGTTCTTAAAAATGTGTACAAAATTGTCATGACACATAGGATTCACATTGCTGTGGTCAAGAATTGTCGTCACCTTTCCATTTTTAATCGTGTAAATGCTGGTAGATTCCCCATATCCGGATCCTATCGCTGTATTCCGGTCTGTTTTTGGGTTCCCGTAGCGCATAACCAGCTCATCCGTTCCGTTCTTATCAATATCTACGAACAGATACATCACCTTTTTGGAGCTTCCTGAGCCTCCAATATACAGGGAATTCCTTTTGTAGGATGCCTTTGATTTCCTGGCATAATCCTGCATTGTTTTCTTATACAGTTTATGCTGTGTAGATTTGCTCATTGCCTGTACAGTCTGCGGGGTTCTTGCAGAAAAAACAAATACCATTGCAAGCATAAATAAGAATGTTGACAGATACTTTTTGTTGCCTGCTTTCCTCATACTAAGTCCTCCTTATTGCATATGTGATTATTTATTATGAGTACAGGATAAGCTTTTTCAACAAGAAATGCAATACGAAAAGCCTATTAAAACGGTACGGTTTCGCAATGAACTGACATTGCATAACTTTCTTATAAGAATCAGCCAATTTGAATAAAAATGTTACATATTATATTTGAGATTAAATAAAGCAGTTGCGGCTATACAGAGAGGTAATTATACTTATGTGTATGAAAGCAAGGCTTATAATGGGAGGTGCCATATGGATATTATTGAAAAACTGTATAATGTGTGTTCTGAACATAGGGCAGGCGATTATTCGGAAATAAGCACGCAATGTAAATGGGAGATATACCAGAAATTAAATGAAAAACTGGATCCTGAACTGGCAGATGAACTGGACGAGCTGATGGATGAAATCATGTTTTCCAACTTGGAGGAGCTGAAGGAAAATATCCGACAGGGTTTCTGTATGGGAGCTGCGCTGATGCTGGAAATTTAAAATGCGAACATTAAGAAAAAGGGACTGTCCTGAAAACTGATTGATATGCTCCCTTCTAGGTAGACAAGTGAAATAATAAAAACTTGTCACTTAGGAGGGAGCATATTTTATGTCTAAAAGAAAAGTATCTGTTGAGGATAAGATATATGCTGTAAATCTATATCTGGAAGGAAAAGAAAGCCAACGACGAATTGCCCATATGTTTGATGTAAGTCTCGCATCTGTCCAACAATGGATTCGAAACTAGCCGCACCTGTTTTATCTGTCGTGATAGAAGTTACGTTTGCTTTACCTGCATTTGCCGCAATAGTTGCTGCATTGGATTTTGAAGTAGCGTCTGCTTCATCAATCACAACATCGTATTTGGTATTCGGCTGTGCGGCTGCGATATTCGGGTGAACTCGAAATATTTGTCACGGGATGCCTGGTTTCCTATTACCTGTTTTCTTAAGGTCAGGTCGGAAGTATCATAGCAGTTGGTAAAGCCCTATGACTTGGTAGCCACGTAAGCACCTGTGGAACCGAAATCTTCACCGGCTGCCACGTCCGGTTCGCCGTTTTCACTGGAATGGAGTACATAACCTGCAATGGTCAGTGCTTTTCCTTCATCAGTGGTTGCATCATTCACATAGACATCCACAATACGGGTCAGGTCTGCATCGTTTGTAATACCCTGGCTTGTACCGGATTCGGTTACTACATAACGATATATACCCGGTTCAGTAAACTGTACCTTGGAGAAATCCAGGGTTGCTGTTTTTAATGCATACTTTTTACTAGCAGCAAGGTCTTTTACATAGGCATCTTTTGTTGTGTCATGGGTATCTGATCCATCCCCCTGTGTGAACACGATCTGTCCGGCTACAGCCCCGGTTCCAACACCTGCCATGGTTACCTTGTCAGCATCCACACCAGCTAAAACCTGGAATTTCTCACCCTGTACGTCATATGCTTTTGCTGTACCTGCTGTAACCGCATAGCTGAAGGTTGCATTCGGCACATTTGCCTGGAAATCCATTACCAAGAATTTGTCAAAAGTTGTTGTCTTGGTTCCACCGATTGTGGCTCCATAATTGGTTCCAGCTGCTCCAACTGGTACTACGGTTAACATCATAGCTGCTGCGACAGCCATACTCATGGCTGTTCAGACTGTAGACAAAGCCCTGCTTTTGCAGGGTTTTGCTATTGTTGGAGCCGC
>OLPV01000647.1_pt1 | contig 28675 bp, 22 predicted proteins | sample 1671961 | NCBI WGS metagenome assembly OLPV01 (sample SAMEA3136630, study PRJEB25190) | human gut metagenome | biome: human gut; feature: human-associated habitat; material: faeces | place: Austria | collected 2013
GAGAAAAAGCACACAGCTATTATTTTGGAAAAGATGCTTATGAAAATATGATCAAAAACAGTAAGTACACATCCAATAAGGAACTGTTGACAATTCCAGGTGCTGTTCATACAGACCTTTACGATAATCTGGATGTAATTCCATTTGATAAAATTCAGAAATTTTTTAAAGAAAACGGGGTTGGTTAATCATGGCAAAAAAAGTATTGATCATATCGACAAGCCTTCGAGGAGGCAGCAATTCTGATATACTCGCAAAAGAGTGTGCAAAGGGAGCAAAAATGAAAGTGCATTTGAAAAAGCCTATGAATTGGGAAAGGAATTATAAAATTGATTTTTCGTAAGAAATTTCATTAATATAATAAAAGAATACCTAAAATCAGACCGTCGACTTGACGCAATATGCGAAAAGTTGGCGGCCTTTTTATATCATTTAGCTTTTTTTAGGAAATAGATTAAAACAATAGCAAGCCATTCGATAATGTAAAATGTTCCAAAAATTACATGACGGATAGCTGCTGTCTGTTTGGCTTTTATCAGATCATCTTGCGTACAAACGGTAATTGGCAGGATTGTTCCGTCTTTAGGTGTATATCTAATTGAAATCACGCTTTTGTTGCGGTCTATATATTCGCAGACTACATTGCCATTCAGATCTTCAAGCCTACGTGTTAGGGCTTCTTCCTCACTAATTTCATTGCCATATTCATCGTAATAAATAGCATCACCGACTATTTCAGATGCTGAGTCATCACTGGAATTATTTTGTTGCTCTGGTAAAATATTTTGTTCCATAAATTTAACAAAGCTATCGTAGTCCTCAAATGTTGTACCATTCATGATGCTATACGGTCCCCAAATGGAAGTAGCAAACTGATGTCCAACAAAAGTTATTCCTAAAAGAACGACAAGAACAATAGCACAAGTACGTTTTAGCTTGTGATTGCGCTTATAAATTGCTGTTTCCTTTTCAGACAGACTATACACATCCTTTTTCAAGAGGAACGCATTCAAAAAGTATAGAATAACTGAGTAGACAAGTAATAAAGCCGCAGCTCCTATTGCACCTAAAATAAGCAGGCTGTCAGAGTTAACACCCATATAAGCATCTGGCAAAATCAGAGGGATGGTAAATCCAATAAAGGATACTGTCAATCCTATTGATATCTCAGCAAAGTTAATGACTTTTTTCTTAAAGTCGGAAAGGACTCTTTCATCAAGTTCAGCATCATCTACACTGAAAAATGCCTTGTTTACGAATATTGCTTGGCAAACGATGCTGGCTGCAAAAAAGATTGCTCCCAAGAAAAAACCAAGGACAGCTTTGAGAAAAGCGAGATTACATATCAAAGCAACAATCAAGCCAACAACAGAAATACCTATAGCAATATATGTATGGTTCTTATACTGAGAGAGTGTAGATTTTAGCAGGCGTTGGCGCTGCTTTTTAGTTTTAGATGTGGACTCTGATGCTTCTGTTGTTTCTGTACGCTCAACGGGTGACTTACGTTTGCCGCGAATCAATTCGTCGCATGTTACATTAAAAATTTCTGCAATAACAGGAATAACTGCCAGATCTGGTGTGCCATCATCTCGTTCCCAACGGCTTATTGTTTTATCGGAAACATTTAGCTTTTCAGCTAAATCCTTTTGGGTCATACCGTTGGCTTTTCGTAAAGCAGCGATAAAACCGCCGATTGTTTTTCTTTCCATAATGTGTTCTCCTTTGAATAGGTATTTTGTTTTCTGTATCTTTATTCTAAGATTTAAGTAGTGAGAATACAACCCAATAGACTCAGAATCACTCTCGGAATACGAGAATTTGGCTAAATCCCATCTGGGACTGGTACTGTCCTGAGTGGTTTCCAATTTTTTGACTATACATTCAAAAGAAAATATGTTAAAATTTGCTTGAGTCAGGAGTCGGATGATCATACTGCATGAGAATTTGTTGAATGTCTCGATAAAACGGAAAACTTAAAAATAAAGTTTTCATAGTTTGGGGGTAAATACATATGAAAACAAAAGATGATCGAGAACTGAAAAGTACATCTAAGAAGATATTCAATAAAACGAATCATATCATAAAGAGAATTAGCTGTATATTTTTGAGCATGTTTATACTATGCCTGCCGTTATCATTTTGTGTTCCTGTAAAAGCAGAAACAGCAGATGCGGATATTGTTATGACAGATGACGCATCAAATGATTCAACAAGACAGGAAACAAAAAATTCAGGCACGCAGACGAATGAGCATAAGGTCATCCGTGTCGGTTCTTTTGAGGATACTTTCAATTATGTCGATGAAAACGGTGTAAGACGAGGATTTGGCTACGAACTCATGCAGGCTCTTGCCGGCTATGCCGGATGGAAATTCGAGTACGTGAAATGTGATTGGTCCGACTGTTTTGATAAGCTTGAAAACGGTGAGATTGATGTCATTGGCGACATCTCTTACACAGACGAGCGCGCACAAGAGATGCTTTTTTCAGAGGAACCGATGGGTGAGGAAAAATATATCCTTTATGCGGATTTATCGCATAAGGATATTGAGACATCTGATTTTAAGTCTATGGACGGGAAACGTGTAGGTGTGCTTCTAGGTACAGAGCCCGAAAGTATGCTGACAGAGTGGGAGAAGAAGAACGGCATACATACAGAGCATGTAAATGTGTATGATAATGACGATGTCAAAAAGAAATTAACTGATAATGAGATAGACTGCTTTGTATCTCTGGAGGAATCAATCTGGTCTGAACGGGGAATATCATCTGTTACTAATATTGGCAAATATTTTGCAATAAATAAAGAGCGCAGCGATATCAAAGAGGAGCTAGACTGTGCTATGCGCCAGTTGGACAAAGACAGTCCGTTTTTTAAGGCAGATCTGTATAAGAAGTATTTTACTCTTGATTATAGTCAGATTCTTACAGGTGAAGAAAAGTCGTGGCTGGAAGAACATGGCGGTATCCGGATAGGTTTTTTGAACGACAATCCTGCTGTTTTTTTCATGGACGAGGAGACTGGAAAACTTACTGGTATGCTGGCAGAGTATATCGCCTATGCCAAAGACTGTCTGAAAAATCAGATACTGAAATTCAATATTCAGTCATATGATGACTATGACGAAATGATTCAGGCGTTGCAGAATTGTGAAATTGACATGATTTTTTATGCCAGCAGAAATCCTAATTTTGCAGAAGAAAAAGGCTACGCACTTACAAATACGGCTTGGACATATAGCCTGATGGCGGTAACTGATAAGAAGTATTTTAATGAGAATGAGGTACAGACAGTAGCTGTGCCAAAGGAAAAAGAAGTCTTAAAACAGCATATTGCTTTCAATTATCCTCAATGGGAGCTTGTAGATTACGACTCACTTAATGATGCAGCAGATATGGTCATTAAAGAAAAAGCAGACTGTTTTATCATGGGAACAAGTCAGTTGATAAAATATGATAATAATAAAGATTTAAAGAATATTCCGCTTACAAAAACAATGGAGGCGTGCTTTGCAGTAAGATGCGGAGAGGGAAATCTTTTGTCGATATTGAATAAAACTTTGAAGACCATGCCGTCTGACATGCTTACTAGCGCACTTGCTATTTATGACAGTACGGCAGATAAAGTGACATTTTTTGATTTCATAAAAGACAATTTGCCTGTGTTTTTTGGCGCTACAAGTTTTTTTGCACTCGGAATAATTGGCATTATTCTTGTACTTTTAAGAAAGGCAAGGAAAGCAGAGACAGCTGCAAAGATTGCAGCAGAAGATACACAAAAACTTAATGACAAGCTGGAAATCGCTCTGAAAAAAGCAGAGGATGCAAGTCTAGCAAAGACTAGTTTTCTTCACAATATGTCGCATGACATACGTACACCTATGAATGCAGTTCTAGGCTATGCACAGCTTATGAAGGATGAACTAAAAGGAAAAGGGATGCCTGAAACATCAGAACATCTGGAAAAACTGCAGCAGTCTGGAAATCTTCTTTTGTCAATCATAAACAATGTACTTGACATGGCTCGGATTGAGAGCGGAAGGATGGAGATTGATGAGAGCTATACCCAGATTGAAGGTATCAGGCAGACTTTATTTGAAATATTTGATGATGAAGTAAAGAAAAAGAATATTGCATTAACTTACACGATGAATGTAGAGCATGATCATGTGCTGACAGATATTACCAAGGTAAAAGAAATCTTTGTAAATATCCTTAGTAATGCCATAAAATATACTCCAGCCGGCGGTTCTGTTATGGTGAACATAGATGAATTACCATGCGATGAGCCTGAATATATGATAGTGAGGACTAGGATCAACGATACAGGAATAGGTATGAGTCAGGAATATTTGACAAAGATTTTCGATGCATTCACACGTGAGCAGAACACCACAAAGAGTAAAATCGCAGGAACCGGACTTGGAATGTCAATAGTAAAAAAATATGTTGAGCTGCTTGGTGGAACAATAGATGTAGAGAGTGAGCTAGGAACGGGCAGTGCTTTTACAGTTACATTAAAACATAAGATAGCAGATGAAAGCTGCTATGCAAAAAAGCATGTTGAAGAGTTAGGAACAGACAGCAAAATTCTTAATGGAAAAACTATTCTTTTAGCAGAGGACAATGATTTAAATGCTGAGATTGCAGAAGCAATACTTGAGCGTGCTGGTCTTAAAATAGAACGTGTGGAGGATGGCATCCAATGTGTAAACAGGATAGCGAAAATGCCAGTAGGCACATACGATATGATACTTATGGATATCCAGATGCCTAAAATGGATGGCTATAAAGCAACACAGGAAATCAGACACCTGCCAGATAAGGATAAGGCATGTATACCTATCATTGCAATGACAGCAAGTGCCTTTGAAGAAGATAAGAGAGAGGCCATTGCAGCCGGGATGAATGGTCATATAGCAAAGCCAATCAATGTTGATGAATTGATGGCGATATTAGTGAAAAATATCAGACAGTGAAGCCAGTGGGGACAGGGAAAGTGGATTTTTTCCTGTCCTTGCTGGCTTAACAAGTTCTTTATTCTGATAAGATCAGGTCATTTCTGTTGGCTGCAATCTGTTGTAGTTCATCGGTATACCCCGAAATACTAAAAAGAATAAACCAAACTTTACGCTTTTGTTTTCTCCATTCGACACTATATGCTTTTTCTTCAAGACTGCGCAGAACACTGACGCCGACAGGCTCCTGCCAGAATTTACATTCCCCTAAAATCAGATTATTACCGTCAGGATCAAGTGCTGCAATATCAATTTCTTCTTCGGAATTCCACCAACGGCCTACCTTGGAAAAGCAAAATGGCCATGAACTATTTGCATTAAGTTCCCACATTTTTTCGCGGCATACATCCTCATAAACAAAGGCAGCCTGACTGCTTATAAAGCCTTTTTGAATTTTATCGAGAACAAAAGATTCATTGCCGCTTTCAATAAAGCCGCGGTTTGGATAAATGAAGGCAAACCAGAAACGCAGATAATTGTCTTTGATTTTATAAAGCCCTTTTTTACTCTTTTCCGGATTTTCCTCTGTTATAGGAACTTCACGCTCTAGAATATCCAGATTGATTAGCGTTTGCAGATATTTGGAAAGGCTCGTGACCTTTACTTCGAGCATACTTGCAATCGCTGAAATCTTATGATTTCCGGCAGCAATAGAACGGATAATAGAAAAATAGCTGCCAATTTCGGAAACTTCTTGTTGAAGAAGAAAATTTGGCTCATCATAGAGATAACTGTTCTGATTTAGGACGTTGTCTTCAATTGCCTGATAAATGTCAGAGCAGTTTGAAAAGGATTCAATGTATTTTGGGACACCGCCAGTTACAGCATACATTTCGATTAAATTGCGGCGTTCATTGTAAGGAAAGAATTCGCGGTAATAGCGAAATGGAATCTGTGTCAGTCGTATTTGAGCAGTACGCCGTCCGTAAAGAGGGCTGCTATAAGACAATGTTTGTGATTCCATCATGGAAATTAAAGAACCGCAGAGGATGACCATAACAGACTGTTTTTTTAAAATTTCCTCCCATATACGTTGAAAAACAGAAGGAAAAGCAGAATTTGATTTTCCTATATACTGAAATTCATCAATTACAATAACTGGTTTTGTGGGTAGCTTTGCGTCAATAATCTGTTTAAACAGAAGATCCCAGCTTTTGATATCAGCAGCTCGAAGTAAGTCATTATTTATAAAATCAGCAACTTTTTCTTGAAAAGCAATTCTATTCTGTGATTCTGATTCCTCACTTGCCAGATAAAACAACGCTTTTTTATCTTTAATAAATTCAGAAATCAGCGTTGTTTTTCCAACACGTCTTCGTCCATATAAAATAACAAGGGAACTTCCAGAGCGTGCGTATTCTTTTTCAAGAGTAGCACGTTCTTTTTGACGATCAATAAAATTAGCCATAATGAGTGAGTCTCCTTTCTGAATAAAATACAGTATTTTACATTAAAATACTGTAAAATATTGTTTTATATTATTATAACTTAAATTATAATAATTTCAAGAATAATCATTCTGCTAAGAGTCGCCGTACATGTCCCCACTGGCTTTACAAAAACTGGTGGACATGCGTGGTGAAAAAAAGTATAATGAGGCAAATAAAGAGTGGCTTTTAACTCCAATAACCTTGGCAGAGGGGGGATTACAGAAATGTGGATATTTTATGCAATAGGATCTTCATTTTTTGCAGGAATAACAGCGATCCTTGCAAAATGCGGAATTAAAAAAACAGATTCGAATGTGGCAACAGCAATACGAACTGTAGTTGTATTGTTGTTTTCATGGCTCATGGTATTGATTACAGGAACATGGGGAGGAATAAGGCAGATTGACGGCAGGACGCTTCTATTTCTGATTTTATCAGGATTAGCGACAGGCGCATCGTGGTTATGCTATTTTCATGCCCTTCAAAAAGGGGATATCAATAAGGTTGTTCCTATTGATAAATCAAGTACCGTGCTGTCTATTCTTCTGGCATTCATTTTTCTCCACGAAGGTATTTCTGGGGAAAAAATAATATTTGTATTGCTTATTGGAATAGGAACCATGATGATGATTACCAAAAAAGACATAAAAACAGATTCTGGGAAAAATAGCATCGGATGGCTGATCTATGCGGTGTTGTCAGCAGTATTTGCAAGTCTGACTTCTATTTTGGGAAAGATTGGAATCGAAGGTATTGATTCTAATCTCGGCACAGCAATTCGCACCACGGTAGTGCTGCTTATGGCATGGCTCATGGTATTTGTTACACAAAAACAGAAAGAAATAAATAAGATAGAGAAGAAAGAATTATGTTTTATCTGTTTGTCAGGACTGGCAACTGGAGCGTCGTGGCTCTTTTATTATCGGGCATTACAAGAAGGACCAGCAAGTGTAGTAGTGCCGATTGATAAGCTTAGTATGTTGGTAACGATTGCATTTTCGTGGATTGTATTTCACGAAAAACTGACAAAGAAATCGGCAGTCGGTGTTTTACTTATTACGGCAGGAACGCTGCTTTTAGCAGTTACCGCTTAAATATCAGGGAGGGGAAAATGATTTTAATTACAGGGGCAAATGGATTTGTGGGGCATAAGCTCATGGAGCTATGCAAGGATACAGTAGCGTCACCGTCTCTTCGAAACGTTACACAGGAAATGGTGAATCGTATGATTGAAGAAAGCAATGCAGATGTTGTTGTCCACACAGCAGCAATTTCTGATATAGGCGCTTGCGAGGCAGATCCAGAAGCATCGTACTTTGCAAATGTGCAGATTCCTATGTATCTTGCGAATGCATGTAAAGACAATAATAGAAAGCTGATATGTTTTAGCTCAGATCAAGTGTATAGTGCGTGTGAGGATGATGGACCATATACAGAAGAAAATGTGAAGCCAGGAAATATCTACGCTGCTCATAAGCTTGAGATGGAAAAACGTGTGCTTGATATTCTGCCGTCGGCAGTCATGTTAAGAGCAGAATGGATGTACGATTATTATGAAAAAAGATCCAACTATTTGATGATGATATTAAATGCAATTCATACACAAGATAGTGTTTCTTTCAGCTCAAAGCAATTTCGTGGCATTACTTATTTAAAGGAAGTTGCTGAAAATATGGACAAGGTAATTTTACTTCCAGGCGGTGCGTATAATTTTGGCAGCGAAACAACACAGTCAATATATGATGTGACAAACAAGTTTGTTGATATGCTTGGAAAAAGGCTTATCGTCAAGGACGCACCCGCAAGACACAATTTGTGGATGGACTGCAGCAAAGCAAGAAAGTATGGTGTGGGATTTAGCAGTGTAATTGACGGGTTAGAAAGATGCGCAAGGGATTATAAGCTATGAAGTATGGGATGGAGCCACAAAACTCCATCCCATTTCCTGTTCTTTATTAAAATTCAATTTCTTTTAAATATCTTGCAACTGCATCCTGCCATGTTGGAAGTGGCTTAAAACCATTTTCAACAAGCTTGGACTTATCCAGACGGCTGTTGAATGGTCTTGCAGCCTTTGAAAGACCATACTCAGCAGTAGTAACAGGAAGAACAGTAACCTTATCCTCACTGTACTCAGTGCGTCCAAGAAGGGTAGCCTGACGGAAGATTTCCTTTGTGAAATCATACCAGCTGATGTAGCCGCCCTCATTTGTTACATGATAGTAGCCGTACTTGTCGGTCTCAATCATATCAACGAGCAGTCTAGCCAAATCAAAGGTATATGTCGGTGTACCGATCTGGTCATTAACTACCTTTAAGGTACTGTGTGTCTTGGCAACGTTTAACATTGTCTTGATGAAGTTCTTTCCGTTCTTGCCAAATACCCATGCGATACGCACGATAAAGTAGTTGTCAAGAGTACTGGAAACAGCAAGCTCACCGTCAAGCTTAGACTGACCATAGACATTAAGTGGCTTATAATCCTTGCAGTCTGGTGTCCATGGTGTGGTGCCCTGACCGTCAAATACATAGTCGGTGCTGATGTAAACCATCTTGCTGCCTGTCTTCTTGCAGGCCTTTGCGATGTTTGCAGTACCATCCGCATTGATTGTGTGCACTTTATCCTTCTTGTCCTCATCCTCAGCCAGATCAACAGCAGTCCATGCAGCGCAGTGAACGACAACATCCGGCTTCATCTCGCAGATAACACGATCAACAGCATCGGCATCTGTGATATCTAAAGAAACATATGGCATAGAAACAACAGCAGTACCATCAGCAGCGCCAGAATACTCTGGTGCAATATCAGTTCCGATTCCCTCATAGCCGCGCTTAGCCAGTTCATTCATTACATCATGTCCGAGCTGACCGGCAACTCCAGTAACAAATACTTTCATAGCATCCTCCATTAGCGGTTTGCGTACATCTTCTCGTAGTAGTTCTGATACTCACCAGAGATGATGGTCTCCCACCACTCCTTATTGTCTAAGTACCATTGAATGGTCTTCTTGATACCGTCAGCGAACTTGGTCTCTGGCAGCCAGCCTAACTCATTGTGGATCTTGGTCGGGTCGATTGCATAACGCATGTCATGTCCCTTACGGTCGCCTACGAAAGTGATCAAGCTCTCTGGCTTTCCAAGCTCCTTGCAGATGATCTTAACGATGTCGATGTTCTTCATCTCGTTGTGTCCACCAACGTTGTAAACCTCACCAACGCGTCCCTTGTGGATGATCAGATCGATTGCACGGCAGTGATCCTCGACATACAGCCAGTCACGAACATTCTCACCAGTACCATAAACTGGAAGCGGCTTGTCGTTTAATGCGTTAGCGATCATCAGCGGAATCAGCTTCTCCGGGAAGTGATATGGACCGTAGTTATTTGAGCAGCGGCTGATGGTAACAGGCAGGCCATAGGTTCTGTGATAAGCAAGAACTAATAAGTCAGCGCCAGCCTTAGAAGAGCTGTACGGGCTGCTTGTGTGGATTGGAGTCTCCTCAGTGAAGAACAGGTCTGGGCGGTCAAGCGGCAGATCACCGTAAACCTCATCAGTGGAAACCTGATGATAACGCTGAATGCCATACTTGCGGCAAGCATCCATTAAAACTGCAGTTCCAAGAATGTTGGTGTTTAAGAAAACTTCCGGATTCTCGATGGAACGGTCAACATGGCTCTCAGCTGCGAAGTTAACAACGATGTCTGGATGCTCCTCCTCGAACAGCTTGTAAACAGCCTCACGGTCGGTGATGCTTTCCTTAACAAAACGGAAATTCGGGTTGTCCATAACCGGTGCCAGAGTAGAAAGGTTTCCAGCGTAGGTCAGGCAGTCTAAACATACAATGCGGTAATCCGGGTAAGTATTTAACATATGGAAAATAAAGTTGCTTCCGATAAATCCGGCTCCGCCGGTAACGATAATGGTCATAATAAGCTCCTTTCGAATGGGGGACAGGTCAATGGCTTTTTATCTGTCCCTGGTGGTTCGTTTGTTTCTCTTTGACAGGCACAGTATATAAGGTGACGTTACGTCACCTTCAAGCACTTTTTTGGAGAAAATCAAAGTTTGTGAAAAGTGCACAAGAGCCACAGGCTTTCGGCTGCTATTTCGTGCAGCAAAACACTCCAGCATCCTTTGTGACAGAGAATCCAGCATCTGTCTTTTTCTTGACGAAACTGCGAAATTCAGCAAAGTGGTCGAGCAGATATTGATTCTGGTTGCCGTGGCAGGAGAGAATATAGAGAATCAGCGGTTCGGCATCTGGCACAAGAAGCGAATCCTTGTAGGAGAGCCATTTCACATCATTAAAATATGGTGATAAAATCTCGGCTCCATTTTCACGCCCGAATCTCTCATAAAGACAATCTGCCGACAGCACAATGCGTGAGTCAAAGTCAGACACGAGACGGCTGATTTCTTTCATGTGGTCTGCACCGTATGTGCTGCATAAGAATCGTCCGCCGGGCTTTAATACTCTGGCGGCCTCGCGGCATGCCTGTTCCACATCGCTGCAGTAAAAAAGAACATGGTTTGCCAAAACAAGGTCAAATGATTCATCTGCAAACGGAAGTGCCTCACAGAAGCATTCCCGAAATGAAAATTCATCGCCATCGCCTATTGCACGTCTTGCATCACGAAGCATTCCCTCTGAGATATCAGTCAGCATAATTGAGCATTTTTTAAGAAGATCTGGCTGCTGATCATGAGCTTTGGTGTGATCTGGACAATTATTCTGAGAAAACTGTTTCTTTGCCTCACACCAGAGCGTGCCGTCACCGCAGCCCGTCTCCAAAATATTCATTCTTGCTGCCAGATGGCAGTTTTCCAGAATCCATGGAAACCAGCCCTGCTTATTTTGAGAATAAAGGCGGTGAAGATTGATGCGGGCAGAGATATTCGAGGCATTTTGATACTGCTTTTTTAAGCTTTCCTCCATGCCAGTCAGATGGATCAAATTTAACATGCGGCTCCAGTCAATGCTGTGCTGCTTATTTATGGCATCTGATGTTTCAAGGATTGCTTTTTCTACAAGCTGCATTTGCTCAATGCGATCGCGCACGAGATTTAATTGTATGTTGAGGGAATTTTGCATGTAGTGAAGATCTTTTGTGTCTACGATCATTTCACGAATATCGTCAAGTGAGAAACCAAGATATTTTAATAATAAAATTTGCTGGAGACGTGCAAAATCCTCATCAGTATAAAAGCGCGCACCAGATTCATTTACAAAAGAGGGTTTTAAAATACCCTGCTTGTCATAATAGCGGATGGTCCGCAGGGTGACATGAGCCATCCCTGCGAACTGTCCAGAAGAGTAATATCCTTCTTTTTTCATTTAAAAATCCTTATATATTTATTTTACAAAAACTGTCTTGCCTTCCTTTACAAACAACGGAACGCGGTTAAGCGGAGCATCCACAGTAATTGTGCAGCCGCCATCATAAACCTTGCCTGTCTCATATTCACACCAGCGTCCCTCTGGCAGATACAAAGCACGTGTGCGCTCACCAGCATAAAGAACTGGAGCAACAAGAAGATCATGACCAAAGAGAAATTCGTCTGCAATTTCCCAGCAAGTTTTGTCTGCCGGATAATCGTAGAACAGCGGCTTCATAACAGGTGTTCCCTTTTCATGAGCTTCTTCCATAACAGTTGTCATATAACCCTTCATGGATTCACGAAGCAGGATATAGTAACTCATCATATCCTGAATCTCAGGTGTGTAGCTCCAGATTTCATTGTCGGCACCAGATGCAACCATGCCGCCGCCAGTGGATCCGAGTGGCTTATAGTGAGGATCACGATCACCGTGCAGACGCATAACAGGGCAAAAAGCACCGAACTGGAACCAACGCATCAAAAGCTCCTGGAAGGCTGGATCGTGTACATTTCCGCCGTGGAAACCACCGATGTCGGCAGTCCACCAAGCAATTCCTGCAAGACCCATGTTTAAGCCGGCTGTCAGCTGATAGCGAAGATAAGTAAAGGTCGATGGTACATCGCCAGACCATACGAGGGAACCGTAGCGCTGGGAACCAGCCCATGCGCAGCGCACCAGATTCAGAGGATTTTCAATACCTTCTTTTTTCATGCCGTCAAAGAAAGTCTGAGAATAGCGAGCTGGATACTCATTTGCACATTCATTTGCCGGACCATCGTAGTAGCGGTAGATATCAAAATCCTGAACAGTGTATTCTGGCTCAGCCTCATCCAGCCAGAATAAATCGACACCAAGTGTGCGATAATTTTCCATTGCCTTTTGCCATACAAATTCGCGTGTTTCAGGATTTGTTGGGTCAATAAAGCACTCCATGCCGAAACATTCCATAGTGACATTTAAGCCGCGGTCTGTACGGATTAAAAGATCGCGCTCCTTCATCTCTTCATAATTTACGCTTGCACGGTCGACAGTCGGCCAGATGGAAACCATCACGCGAACACCCATCTCATGAAGTTCATCGATCATTGACTTTGGATCTGGGAAATACTCTGGGTCAAAACGCCAGTCGCCCTGCTGTGTCCAGTGGAAGAAGTCGATAACGATAACAGACAGCGGAATATTTAATTCCTTATATTTGCGCGCAATAGTTAATACCTCATCCTGTGTCTGATAGCGAAGCTTACACTGCCAAAAGCCCATAGCCCATTCAGGCATCATCGGGACACGTCCAGTCAGCTTAGTATACTGTTCTACAAGTGCTGCCGGGGTAGTGGCTGCGTTAATCCAGTAATCAATTTGGCGTGTAGATTCAGCAGTAAATTCTGTTACGTTAGCACCAAGCGTTGCGCGTCCAATTGCAGGATTATTCCATAAAAGACCATAACCTTTACTTGATACAAGATAAGGAACGCTTGCCTGAGTATTTTTCTGAGCAAGCTCAAGTGTACAGCCCTTTAAGTCAAACTGTGGCTGCTGATATTGGCCCATACCGAAGAGTTTTTCGTCATCATCTGCCTCAAAACGTACACTTAATGCATAGTTGTCGCCTCCGACAGCACGGTAGGTTCTTGCAGCAGCACGCTGCATAATGATGGTATCAAGATCCTTCCAATCCTTTGTTCCATAATCCCAGCTGCGGTAATATTCCTTTAGTAAAAGTTCATCCTTTTCATTATAGAAACTGATACGGCCAAAGTCTGTAACAACAGCGTAGATATTGCCATTTCTCACGATTGCATGATCGTCAAAAAGCTCAATTTTTCCGTCTGCTTTTGCAGGAACATCAAGTGCCCAATCCTTATCAGAAAAGCTTCGATTTTGTGTAGCGCGAACACGAAGACCTGCACCCCACGGACATATTTCCATAATTTCCTGGCGGCGCTTAAAGAAAAGCGCACCATCTTTTATTTCAAAAAAATTCATTTTTTAGTACCGTCCTTTCTTAAGATAGTTATATTCTACTATATTGTGCAAAAAAAGCAATGGACAAAACTAAAATGATGCTTGCTTTTTGCGGAATGTTTTGTACAATAAAGGATAGGAGTCACCGGTAGCTGCCGATGGCTCCAAGATTGTAATATACTGGGGGACGAACCATGGGAATTGTAGTAATCGGCGCCGTATTTGTGGATATCAAAGGCTTTCCTGAGGATGTTTATGTGCCGGAGGGCCGCAATGCGGGACGGATTGAATACATACACGGAGGCGTAACGCGAAATGTCGTGGAGGACATTGCAAATGTTGAGCTTAGGCCTACATATGTAAGCATCGTAGATACATCTGCGCTTGGCGAAGATGTTGTGCGTAAATTAAAAAGACATAAGGTAGATACAAGCTATGTAAAGAGTGTTCCAGGTGGAATGGGAACATGGCTGGCCGTATTTGACAACAAGGGTGATCTGGCAGGATCTATCTCACAAAGACCAAACTTGTATCCGATTTTGTATACTCTTGAGGAAAAGGGAGATGAGATCATCTCTAAAGCAGATTCCATTGTACTGGAAATGGACATTGACAAGGAAATCATAAAAAAGACATTCCAGCTTGCGCAAAAGTATAATAAGAAAGTATATGGCGTTGTCACAAACATGAGCATTGCTGTGGAGCGACGTGATTACTTAAAGCATTTTGACTGCTTTGTCTGCAATCAGATCGAGGCAGGTATTTTCTTTGCAGAGGACTACGAGGGAAAGACGCCGCAGGAACTTTGTGAGATCATTTCAGCAAATGTTGTGAGTGCTCAGATTCCATCAATTGTTGTCACGATGGGCGGTGAAGGTGCCGTGTATGCAGACTGTAAGGGAAATAAGGGTATTTATCCGGCGCGCAAGGTAATAGTGCGCGATACAACAGGAGCAGGAGATGCCTTCTTTGCAGGAGTTGCCATTGGTATGACATATGGCAAAGAATTAAAGGAAGCAGTTGAGATCGGTACACGTCTTGCTGCATCTGTTATCATTACAACAGACAATGTATGTCCGCGTTTTCTGCCGAAGGAGCTTGGACTTGACATTGATGTAGAGGAGTAGCAAACTGTTAATGAATCCGTTCCAATTAAAACGGGTTGCAAATAAATTGAGAAAGGCAGGAGATACAATGAATATTGTATGTTTGGATTTAGAAGGTGTATTGGTACCGGAGATCTGGATTGCATTTGCTAAGGCAAGCAATATCCCAGAACTGAAGAGAACGACAAGAGATGAGCCAGATTATGATAAGCTGATGAAGTGGAGACTGGGCATCTTAAAGGAACACGGCCTTGGCTTAAAGGAGATTCAGCAGACTATAGCACAGATCGATCCAATGCCTGGTGCTAAGGAATTTCTTGATGAGTTAAGAAGTATGACACAGGTAATCATTATCAGTGATACATTTACACAGTTTGCAGCACCGCTTATGAAAAAGCTTGGGTGGCCGACAATCTTTTGCAACACGCTCGAGGTCGCAGAGGATGGAGAAATTACAGGTTTTAAGATGAGAATTGAGCAGTCTAAGCTAACAACAGTAAAGGCGCTGCAGTCTATTGGCTTTGAGACAATCGCAAGCGGTGACAGCTATAATGATCTTGGAATGATTCGTGCCAGCAAGGCGGGATTTTTATTTCGCAGTACTGATGCAATCAAAAAAGAAAATCCTGATTTACCGGCATTTGAGACGTATGACGAATTGATGGCAGCGATCAAGAAAGCACTTTAAAAAATATAATCGGGGAGATTATCATGGAAAAGATTAACTCAAGGTGGGCAAAGCTCGCCGTGATTATTGCAGGCTCATTTTTATACACCTTTGGTATGAATTATTTTTTAATTCCATATGGTCTTTACAGTGGAGGCGGTATTGGAATTGCACAGGTTCTCACATATTTGCTTGGAAAGATCATAGATTTTGGCGGCAAAAATGTGTATGGTATTGTTTACTTTTTGATTAATATTCCGCTTCTTGTTTTAGCGTGGAAGGGAATTGGAAAGAGCTTTCTTATTAAGACACTGATAGGCTCAGCAGCGATCAGTATATTTGCAAGCATTATTCCGATTCCGGCAACGCCAATCGTTGACTCTGTAGTTGCATCTGTTTTAATCGCAGGTATTATCAATGGCTTTGGTGTCGGCTTGCTGCTTGTTGCAGGCGGAAGCGGCGGCGGTGTAGATATCATTGGCGTGTGGGCAGCTAGAAAATTTAAGAATGCATCTGTTGGAAAGATTTCACTGTATGTTAACGTGGCTGTATATGCGAGTCTTCTTTTGATGTTTGATATTGAGATCGTTATCTATTCTCTTATTTATATGGTATTCTTTACACTTATGATGGATAGGGTTCATTATCAAAATATCACGGTTCGACTGATGATCTTTACAAAGCAGGAAGGAATCGATCAGAAGATTTTAAAACAGACAGGACGAGGTGTGACAGAGTGGACTGGCGTGGGTGCCTATACAAAAGAAGAGACAAAAATAATGATTTGCTGTATCAATAAATTTGAGACAGCAGAGTTTGTCGAAATTATTCACAGTATTGACCCGAAAGCGTTCGTAATTGCTGACGAAGGTGTTTCTGTCATGTCAGGCAACTTTGAAAAACGACTGTAACAAAAATAAATATCAACAAAAATAATGGGTGTTTACCGATATAAAATTAGTCAAAACGCAGAAATACATGTCTCCTATTGGCGAATACGCAAAAAAATGGTAGTATAAAGATATGTAACATCACGTAGAACGATGTACTGTAAACACGCCCTTAGTGTGCCCTTTTTAGGGCCAGGGCAAAAGGAGGAATAAAGAAATGACAATTAATGAGCAGTTTAAAGAGTATGGTGTTGTTCCAGTTGTAGTACTGAACGATGCAAAGGATGCACTGCCGTTAGCAAAAGCTTTAGTAGAGGGTGGTCTTGCTTGTGCAGAGGTTACATTCCGTACTGATGCAGCAGAGGAGTCCATTCGTCTTATGAGCGAGGCTTATCCGGAGATGTTAGTTGGTGCAGGTACCGTTCTGACAATCGATCAGGTAAACCGTGCTGTTAAGGCAGGTGCTAAGTTCATCGTTAGCCCGGGATTTGATCCAGAGATCGTTGACTATTGTTTAGAGAACAACATTCCGGTACTGCCAGGCTGCATCACTCCATCAGAGGTTGCACAGGCTGTTAAGCGCGGACTGAAGGTTGTTAAGTTCTTCCCGGCAGAGCAGGCTGGCGGAATCGCTATGATCAAGGCTATGGCAGCTCCGTACACCATGGTTAAGTTTATGCCAACAGGTGGAATCAATACAAAGAACCTGGCTGACTACTTAAGCTGTGATAAGATTCTTTGCTGCGGCGGAAGCTGGATGGTAAAGGGCGACATGATCAAGGCTGGTGAGTTCGATAAGATCACCGCTATGACCAAGGAAGCAGTTGCAAAGGTTAAGGAAATCCGCGGCTAATCATTTTCGTAGGAAAAATAAGTTTCATTAAAGAATAAGTTCGTATAAGAAAGGTATGGTTTAGAAAAAATGAATTTAAATTTAAGACCAGCAAGCGAGTGCAAATTTGATGCAGTATCTCTGGGCGAGGTTATGCTTCGTCTTGATCCGGGCGAGGGCAGAATCCGTACTGCAAGATCCTTCCGTGCATGGGAAGGCGGCGGAGAGTACAATGTTATCCGTGGTTTAAGAAAGTGCTTCAAGATGAATACTGCTGTTATCACTGCATTTGCTGATAACGAGGTTGGTATGCTGATGGAAGATTTCATCTGCCAGGGTGGTGTTGATACTTCCCTTATCAAGTGGATGAAGACTGACGGTATCGGCCGTATCTGCCGTAACGGTTTAAACTTCACTGAGAGAGGTTACGGAATCCGTGGTGCTGTAGGTTGCTCTGACCGTGCAAACACTGCTATTTCTAAGGCTACTCCAGATGATTTCGATTTCGAGTACATCTTCGGAACCTTAGGTGTTCGTTGGCTGCATACCGGCGGTATCTACGCTGCACTGTCTGAGCAGTCCTGTGAGACCGTTTTAGCTGCAATCAAGACCGCTAAGAAGTACGGAACTATCGTATCCTACGACTTAAACTATCGTCCATCTATGTGGAGCGCTATCGGCGGACAGGCTAAGGCTCAGGAAGTAAACAAGGAGATCGCTAAGTACGTTGACGTTATGATCGGTAACGAGGAAGACTTCACTGCTTGCCTTGGCTTCGAGATCGAAGGAAACGATGCAAACTTAAAGACTCTGAATCTTGATGGATACAAGAAGATGATCAATGAGGCTGCTAAGACTTACCCGAACTTCAAGGCTGTAGCTACAACTCTTCGTCAGGTTAAGACTGCAACTGTTAACGATTGGAGCGCAATCTGCTGGGCAGATGGTGAGATCTACAAGGCTAAGGATTACAACGGTCTGGAGATCATGGACCGTGTAGGCGGCGGCGATTCCTTCGCATCTGGTCTGATCTACGGTTTAATGACTACTGAGAACGCTGAGATGGCTGTTAACTATGGTGCAGCTCACGGCGCACTGGCTATGACAACTCCTGGTGATACCACTATGGCAAGCAAGAAGGAAGTAGAGGCTATCATGGGCGGAGCTGGAGCTCGTGTACAGAGATAAGTAATAATTCAACCCGGTAGGTAATGAGATCCTACTCGTGAATTTTACGAAAAATAATAGTAAAAATTTTCCCTCGAAATGGTGTATAAACATCGTTTCGGGGGATTTTTTTTCTTCTTGAGGAAGTGAATAAAATTCTATTTTTTGATAGATACTGTGAAAGAAAGAAGCTTTTTATCGAAGCTTTTTGATATTGAAATGGATTGTAGTACCAAATGATAGTAATTCACAGGAGGAAAACAAACTGATGGATGATCAGACAAAAAAGCTTTTAAAGGAGTGTAATGTAGGTTGCAAGATGGCACTTCAAAGTATGTCACAGGTAGAAGATTATCTTGAGGACAGTGAGCTAGAGCGTGCCGTAGAGGATTATCGAAGAGAACATGAGCGAGTAGAGAAGGAAACGTCGCGTCTTTTAATGGAGGCAGGTGTATCAGAGAAGGATCCTAGTCCTGTGGCATCTGCATCTTCATGGATTACAACAGAGATGCGGCTTATGATGAAGGGAGATTGTCATCAGGTAGCAAAACTGATGATGAATGGATGCAACATGGGGATTCAAAGCATTGCAAAGTGTCAGAATGAGTGTAGGGATGCAAGCCGGGAAGCCAGACAGATTGCAGAAGGTTTGATACACACTGAAGAGGATTTTATGGGAAGGATGAAGGAGTTTTTGTAACTTAATCAGGGCGCTTATGCGCCCTTGCGAAATTTACGTGTCACATCATCATAAATTGTTAGGGCAATATTTTACAGTTGCATATAAACACGTAAATCGCTATAATGAGGGAAAATACATAAAGAAAGTAGAGGAAGACATGAAAAGTATAAAGAAGTGGTCATTTACACAGGTCATGGTATTTGGCTTTCTGGCGCTGATACTTGTAGGTGCATGCATTTTAATGCTGCCTATATGCAATGCAAATGGAAAGTGGCTCAATTTTCCAGATGCACTGTTTACATCATGCACCTGTGTCTGTGTGACAGGACTAGTAACTGTTGTCCCGGCATTTCAATTTACGTTTCTGGGAAAGCTGGTCATGCTGTTTTTAATTCAGGTAGGAGGCTGGGGCGTTATTGTCTGTGTGACGTATGTGCTTGTTCTTATGAAAGTCAAACTCACCATTCAGGAACGTGTGATGCTGCAAAATTATTTTAACCGCGACAGTATGCGTGGTCTTGTCGGAATACTGCAGTATGTTGTAAAGGGCTCACTTGTGGTAGAAGGTATTGGTGCATTAGGATATGCATGCCGTTTTATTCCGCAGTTTGGACTGCTTCGCGGCATATGGTATGCAGTTTTTCATTCAATATCAGCCTTTTGTAATGCAGGAGTAGATTTACTAGGTGAGTCCAGTCTTGCAATGTATGCAGATGATGTGCTGATAAATACAGTTACAGCATTTTTAATTATAGCAGGCGGACTTGGCTTTATGGTATGGAGAGAATTGGCTGCTTTTATAAAAAAGGCAGCTAAGAAGGAAACAGGAATCAGACAAGGTCTGAAAAAACTTTCTCTTCATACAAAGTTAGTGCTTTTAATGACAATCAGTTTATTATTAGGCGGAACTTTATTTTTCTTCATCGTAGAATATAATAATCCAAATACATTAGGATCTATGGGCTTTTTCCAAAAGCTGATGGCATCATTCTTCCAGTCAGTGACAACAAGAACGGCAGGATTTTTCACAGTGCCGCAGGATCAGCTTAGAGAGGTTTCGAGGCTGTTTAGCTGTGTTTTGATGTACATTGGCGGTTCTCCTGTCGGAACGGCAGGAGGTGTGAAAACAGTTACAGTAGCTGTTGTATTGCTTAGCTGTGGTTCTATTTTGGCAGGTCATGAAGATACAGAGTGCTTTAGGCGCCGTATTCCGATGAATATTGTGCGAACAGCATTATCTGTCTGCATTGGAGGTATTTTGCTGGTGCTTGTTGGAAGCCTTGCATTAATGATTTCAGAGCCAGAGGCAACAGCAATGCAGGCCGCGTATGAGGTAGTCTCTGCAACGGCGACGGTAGGTCTTACGGCAGGACTTACTCCGAAACTTCACCTGGCTGGAAAATATATTATTATTGTGCTTATGTATATGGGACGAATCGGACCTATTACAATTCCGCTTATGATTGCAGGAAGCATTAAGAGAAGAAATGAAAAGAGAAAACTGCCAGATGAGCATATCATGGTAGGGTGATAGTATTTTAAAGGCGAGCTTATAAAAGCAGAAGGGAAAATCATGAAAAAACAGCAGTATATTGTATTTGGTTTAAATCGTTTTGGTACAAGCGTAGCGAGAACACTGGCAGCAGCCGGAATCGAGGTTGTAGCAGTAGATCATGATGCAGACCGCGTGGCACAGATTGCTGATGAGGTCAGCTATGCAGTGCAGGTTGATGTGGCAGATGAGGATGCCATGAGCGGCCTGGGAATGGAGCATATGGACGGTGCAGTAATCGCCGTTAGCAGCAACATGGAAGCAAGCATTGTTATTGCAATGAAATGTAAGGAGTATAACATTCCGCAGATTATTGCAACTGGAAAAAATGAGATTCATGGAAAAGTTTTGAAAAAGCTTGGTGTCACAAGAGTCGTATTTCCAGAAGTGGAGATGGGTGCGCGAGTTGGAAAATATCTTACGGCACGTGATTTTTCAGACTGGATTAATCTGTCAAATGATTACAGTATGGTCGAGATGGCAACTCCGTCAGCGTGGGTAGGAAAGACGCTTCGTGAGCTTGATCTTAGAAATAAATATGGAATGAACGTTGCAGGTATTCGCGTTAATAACCACATGAACTTGCAGTTTTCACCAGATGAAAAACTACAAAAAGAGATGCAGATGTATGTCATTGGAAAGGACAAGGATCTGCAGCGTTTCAATGGTTAAGACGTGACAGATTTGTTTTTTTGACAGATATTCCTATTTTTACACAGAAAACTTCTATATATTACTCAATTTACAGATTAGCCGGTGGATGATATACTTTTCTTGAAAAAAAGAAAAGGGAGGTATCTGTTGTGAAAACATCAAACAGATTATCAGAGGCAGCTTTTCGTCTGGATGGAAAAATGCCGCTGAAGCAGGCAATCCCGCTTGGCTTACAGCATGTGTTGGCTATGTTTGTGGGAAACTTAACGCCGCTTTTGATCATCACCGGAGCATGTGGAATTGCAGGTGGTGAGTTTGCAGATTTACAGCTGCAGCTTTTACAGAATGCAATGCTGGTAGCAGGAATTGTTACTTTAGTCCAGTTGTTCTCTATCGGACCAGTCGGAGGAAAAGTTCCGATTATTATGGGTACATCTTCTGGTTTTATCGGAGTATTCAACTCAGTTGCTGCAACTATGGGCGGAGGCGTTCTTGCCTACGGTGCCATCATGGGAGCATCCATTATAGGTGGTTTGTTTGAGACTGTTCTTGGTTTCTTCTTAAAGCCACTTCGTAAATTCTTCCCATCTGTAGTAACTGGTACAGTTGTTATGTCCATCGGTCTTAGTTTGATTTCAGTCGGCATCAATTCTTTTGGCGGCGGAAATACAGCAAAAGACTTTGGTTCCATGGAAAATCTGCTTTTAGCATTGTTTGTTCTTGTAATGATTCTTGTTTTCAAGCATGCGACAAAGGGTTTTGCAAGCTTTTCTGCAATTTTACTTGGAATTATCTGTGGTTATGTAGCAGCATTTATCATGGGTTTTGTACTTCCGACAACAGGTGTTACAGCAGATGGTGTTGAGTATACAAAGGCATGGGTATTAAATTGGCAGAAAGTAGCAGACGCGTCTTGGTTTGCAATTCCGACATTGATGCCGGTAAAGCCAGTATTTGATCTGCGTGCGATCCTCCCAGTATTGATTATGTTTGTCGTAACGGCAGTTGAGACTGTTGGTGATATCTCTGGCGTTATGGAAGGTGGTCTTGGCCGTGAGGCTACCGACACAGAGCTTTCAGGCGGTGTTATGTGTGATGGTCTTGGATCTTCCTTCGCAGCACTGTTTGGTGTGCTTCCGAATACCTCATTCTCACAGAACGTTGGTCTTGTAAGCATGACAAAGATTGTAAACCGTTTTGCATTGTCAACAGGTGCTATTTTCCTGATTCTTTGCGGACTCTGTCCAAAGCTTGGTGCAATCGTTTCCATCATGCCACAGTCAGTTTTAGGCGGTGCAGCAGTTATGATGTTCTCCTCAATTGTAATCAGCGGTATTCAGCTGATCACAAAGGAGCCATTGACAGCAAGAAATCTTTCTATCGTTTCTGTTGCTCTTGGTGTTGGCTACGGTATGGGTGCAAACTCAAGCATCTTAAATCAGGCACCGCAGGCAGTTCAGCTGATCTTTGGTGGTTCAGGAATCGTTCCGGCAGCACTTGTTGCTATTGTATTAAATATTCTTCTTCCTAAGGAAAAGAAAGAGGATGCAGCAGCGTAAGCAAAGATTACATAAGCTGATATTTGAAGCGATTAAGAAGTATAAGCAAATCTTTTTGTGTATCAACATCTTTTAGTTCATATTCATCCTGAACGGGTACTAATTGTATCCGTTCAGGATATTTTTTTGCAACAAAACCGCCGCCCTTTCCCTCAGGCAGAGAAAAAAGTTCAGAAAATGACCAGCTTGGAAAAAGAACAGGGGCGCCGGGAATGTTTTGAAAGGCAGGGCGAATAATTTTTTTGTTGTCAGCTAAAAAAGCATCAATAAGATTAATTATCGTTTCGCGGCTAAGAAGCGGCTGATCGCCAGGACAAAACAGACATCCGTTTATATCACCATCACGCGTAAACTCATTCAAGCCAAGACGTATGGTATCATTTCTAAAGGGCATATCATGCAAAATGACAGGAACATTTTGTGCATGGCACAGCGAAGCAACATCTGCATGGCGTGTCACAACAACGCGGTGTGAAAAAAGACCCTCCGTCACAGTAAGTGCGCGGCATATCAGGGGCTGTCCATCAAAATCAGCCATCAGTTTGTTGCCGCCAAAACGCTTTCCAAGCCCAGACGCCATAATTACACAGCCAAGATTTGGGGTAGTAGAGTTAATCTGCATAGTATATTCTCCATTTTGTGGTTGGTTTTTTAGTTACTGTTAACGGGCGACGAAACCATTGCACCGAAGGGCTTTTATTGCATGACGCGTGAACTGTAACCGTGAGCAGGAACTAATATGAAAAGTATATCAAAACTGCTTTTCAAAATCAAATTGGATTGGTATAATGAAAGTGATGCTTACAGCATAGGAAAAATGCTGTGACAAATGATAATGGCAGTTTGTTAAAATGACATAAGGAGATGAGGGAATGGTAACGATACAAAAATATGTTAAGGCGCAGAGTCTTGAGGAAGCATGGAAGCTTAATCAAGGCAAAAAGAATAGGATTCTTGGCGGTATGCTGTGGATGCGTCTTGGAAATGGTACTATAAGTACAGCGATTGATTTGTGTGATCTTGGACTTGACACAATTGAAGAGACAGATGAGGAATTTTCCATTGGCGCACGCGTTACGCTTCGTGAGTTAGAGCAGCATACAGGCTTGAATACATACACGCATGATGCTGTGAAAAATGCAGTGAAGGATATTGTCGGTGTACAGTTTAGAAATATGGCGACAATTGGCGGAAGCATCTGGGGACGCTTTGGATTTTCAGATGTGCTGACTGTTTTTCTGGCTATGGACAGCTATGTGGAGCTTTATAAGGGCGGAATTGTTTCAATGGCAGATTTTGTTTCAATGAAAATGGATAATGATATTTTGCTTCGTGTGATTGTAAAAAAGCGTGCCTGTCAGATTGCTTATATGGCTGTTAGAAATCAGAGTACCGATTTTCCAGTGCTGACCTGCTGTGTATCAAAACTTGACGGAACGTATCGCGCAGTAATTGGCGCTCGTCCGAAAAGAGCAAAACTTGTTACTGATGAGAATGGCATAATGGCAAATGGTGTCACGAAGGAAGCTGCCGCTGCATTTGCTTCATATGTCGCAGAACAAGTGCCAACAGACAGCAACCTGCGCGGAAGCAGTACTTACCGTACACATTTGATTCATGTACTGACAGAACGCTGTGTGGCACAGCTTGAAAATCAGCAATAAATAAACGGCCCAAAACAGAAAGGGAAACGAATGGAAATCAAGGTTAAATTAAATGGAAAAAATGTAATCGGCAATGTGGAAGCAGATACAGTGCTGTTAGACTGGCTTCGTGAAAAGGGATGCCTTAGCGTTAAGCGCGGATGTGACACATCAAACTGCGGCCTGTGCACGGTATTTATGGATAATAAGCCGATTTTATCATGTTCAAAACTTGCTGTGCAGGCAGATGGTCATGAGATTAAGACACTTGAAGGTCTTCAGGAAGAGGCATTAGAATTTGTAGGATTTATCGCAGATCAGGGAGCAGACCAGTGTGGTTTTTGCAATCCAGGTTTTGTTATGAATACAATTGCACTTCTTCGTGAAAATCAAGATCCAACGGATGATGAAATCCGCGCATTTCTTGCCGGAAATCTTTGCCGCTGTTCAGGCTACGAAGGACAGCTTCGCGGAATCCGTAACTTTCTTGACAGTCGCAAAGCTTGTAAAGAAGAGAAAAATAGCAACTGACAAAGTAGAGCTAAAAGCTCATATCATATAGAAAAGGACTATTTTATGCAGAAAGAATATAAATCAATAAATAAATCTGTCCGGAAAAAGGATGCGATGCAGCTGCTTACCGGAAAGCCTGTTTATACAGATGATGTAACACCAAGCGATGCACTTGTGGTTAAGATTCTTCGCTCACCTCATGCAAATGCCATTGTACAGGAAATCAATACAAAGGCAGCAAAGTTAGTTCCAGGTGTTGTCGATATCTATACTTGGGAAGATGTGCCGAAGAATCGCTTTGCGATTGCAGGTCAGACCTTTCCAGAGCCATCGCCATATGACCGTTTAATTCTGGATCGTCATGTGCGCTTTTCAGGAGATGCGGTGGCACTTATCGCAGCTGAAAATGAGAAGGCAGCCATTAAGGCAATGAAGTTAATCAAGGTAAAATATGAGGTGCTTGAACCTGTTCTTGATTTTCATACAGCAAAGGACAATTCTGTGCTTGTTCACCCAGAAGAGGACTGGTTCCCGCCGTGTCCTGTCGGAGGTGATAACAAGAGAAATCTTGTCGCAAGCGGATGTGACTTTGATGGTGATGTAGAAGGCATTATGGCAGACTGTGATATTACCATTGATCATACTTATCATATGAAGGCATATAATCAGGCAATGATGGAGCCATTTATCTGCTATACAAGTCTTGACCGTTATGGCAGACTTCACGTTGTATCTTCAACACAGATTGTATTCCATACGCGCCGTATTCTTTCCAATGCGCTTGGCATTCCAAAGAGCCGTATTCGCGTGGAGAAGCCTCGTATTGGCGGAGGTTTTGGTGCAAAGCAGACAGCAGTTTGTGATGTGTATCCAGCTTTTGTCACTATGAAGACAGGCCGCCCGGCAAAGATCAATTACACAAGAACAGAAGCACAGATCGCTGGTTCTCCGCGCCATGAGATGGAAGTGCGCGTGCGTCTTGGTGCAAACAAGGATGGAAAGATTCGTGTGTTAGATCTCTATACCTTATCAAACTCAGGAGCCTATGGTGAGCATGGTCCGACAACAGTTGGTCTGTCTGGTCACAAATCAATTCCGCTTTATACAGGCTCACTGGAAGCATTTCGTTTTTCATATGATGTTGTGTACACAAATCATCAGGCAGCAGGTGCATATCGTGGTTATGGAGCAACGCAGGGAATCTTTGCACTTGAATCTGCTGTCAATGAGTTAGCTGATAAGCTTGGCATGGATCCAACTGTTCTTCGTGACAGAAATATGGTAAGAGAAGGCATGGTTATGCCGGCTTACTACGGAGAGACAGCAAATGCATGTGCGCTTGACCGCTGTATGGAGCACTGCAAGAAGATGTTTAACTGGGATGAAAAGTATCCTGTTCGCGACATGGGCAATGGCAAAGTGCGTGCAGCAGGTGTTGGTATGGCAATGCAGGGAAGCTGTATTTCAAACTTAGACGTTGGCTCTGCAACATTAAAGTTAAATGAGGACGGCGGCTACAATTTGCTTATAGGCGCTGCTGATATGGGTACTGGATGTGATACTATTCTTGCACAGATGGCAGCAGAATGCATGGACTGCAGCGTAGATGATATTGCAGTATTTGGAGCAGATACAGATGCTTCACCGTATGATTCTGGCTCATATGCATCATCAACTACTTATATCACCGGAAAGGCAGTAGAAAAGGCATGTGCTGACTTAAAGAAAAAGATCTGCGAGATTGCAGCACAGATGATGAATTGCGAGAAGGAAGATGTTGCATTTGAGAGCAGCCGTGTGCGCTGTATTTCAACAGGACAGACAGTGTCATTGTCAGATATTGCCTATAAGACACAGCTGGCAAGCAACATTAATGCAGAGGCAACAGCGTCTCATTTTTCACCTGTATCACCGCCGCCGTATATGGTTGGAATGGCAGAGATCGAGCTTGATAAGCTGACAGGTGAGGTTAAGGTGCTTGACTTTATGGCTGTTGTGGACTGTGGTATTCCGATTAACCCGGCACTGGCAAGAATCCAGGCAGAGGGCGGAATTGTGCAGGGTATCGGTCATACTTTAATGGAGAATGTCACCTACGACAAGTCTGGTCGTCCAATTGAGTCTACCTTTATGCAGTACAAGGTTCCGACACGTCTTGATATGGGCAAGCTGAAGGTAGAATTTGAACACAGCTATGAACCGACAGGACCGTTCGGTGCGAAGTCAATAGGCGAGATCGTAATCAATACGCCGGCACCGGCAATCGCTCATGCGATTTACCGCGCAACAGGCGTATGGCACAGAGAATTGCCTATCACACCAGAACAAATTGCTATGTCGATTGTGTGATAAAATGGGGACAGGTACGGTGGCTCGGTATCTGTCCCCGATGGTTCGTGGAGAGATAGTTACGATGAGAAATATAAGTTTGCTGATAAAACCGGTTTCAGGCATATGCAACATGACGTGCGATTATTGCTTTTATTGTGATGAAGCAAAAAAGAGAACACAGCATGTATATGGAATGATGAATGAAAAAACACTTGAAACCGTTATAGAAAAAACAATAAGTGAAGCAGATGCTGTGGCAAGCTTTACTTGGCAGGGCGGAGAACCTACACTTCGGGGAATAGATTTCTTTGAAAAAGCAGCAGCACTTCAAAAGAAATATAAACAACAGTATCAGCGAAACAATCTTCATATAATGAATGCCTTTCAGACTAACGGATATGAGCTAGACAGACAGTGGGCAAAATTTTTCAAAAGAAATCAATTTCTGGTTGGGTTATCAATAGATGGCCTTCCAGAAATTCATGATTCCCTTAGAAAAGGGAAAGATGGATCAAGAAGCTTTTTTAGAGTAAAGCAGGCGGCAGATCTTCTTGACAAATATCAGGTTGATTATAATATACTCACTGTTGTAACATCACAGGTAGCAGAGCGTATTAAAGAAATATATCCGTTTTATAAAAAATGCGGATGGAATTATCAGCAATATATTGCCTGCCTGGAGCCGTTTGGGGAAAAATCGGGAACAAAGCCGTACTCTCTTTCGCCAAAACAGTACGGAAACTTTCTTTCAAATTTGTTTGAATTGTGGTATCATGATTTGCAAAGCGCAAGTCAGCCATATATTAGACAGTTTGAAAATTATGTGGGATTGGCCGCAGGATATATGGCGGAATCTTGTGAGCAAAGGGGATGCTGCGGAGTACAATATGCAGTGGAAGCAGATGGAAGCGTCTATCCGTGTGATTTTTACGTGATGGATGAGTACCAGATTGGCAATTTTAATAAAGATTCGTTTGATCAAATAGATCAAAAACGAAGTGAAATTCGATTTATCGAGCGGTCTTCTCAGGTTGAGAAAGCGTGCAGAAGCTGTCCTTATTTTTTATTATGCAGAGGTGGATGCCGGCGAAACAGGGGAAATGGTATGCAGACAGAACCAACAAGGAACAATTTTTGTGAAGGATACAAAATTTTCTTTGAAAAATGGTATGATACGCTGATGCAGCTAGGAAAACTGGTGCAAAGATAAATAAAAAACATTATCCATGGGTAGGTAATTGCGAAACACGTTCGCAATCCCAATTAAAAATGTAGTAAGAATCCCG
>OLPV01000648.1_pt1 | contig 28675 bp, 21 predicted proteins | sample 1671961 | NCBI WGS metagenome assembly OLPV01 (sample SAMEA3136630, study PRJEB25190) | human gut metagenome | biome: human gut; feature: human-associated habitat; material: faeces | place: Austria | collected 2013
TAGTTCTTCCAATATATTCAATCAGGCTTCAAGTGTAAAACAGTGCATTATTATTCTTCATCGTAAACCTCGCTTCCTTTCAAAAAATCAATCACTAATATATGACAATCAGATTATATCAAAAAATATTTTTTGTGCTTACCGCCGGTCGTGTCTCTAGCCCTCAAGCACGAATTTCTCCACCGCTTTCGCCACTCCGTCATTGTCGTTTGTATCCGTCACATAGGCAGCCATCGCTTTGATTTCATCTTTGGCATTTCCCACAGCCACCGGAAGCCCTGCTATCGACATCATTGCACCGTCGTTGGGACTGTCGCCGCAGGCCATTATCTCGTCCTTTGAAACTCCCAGTATCTCCCCGAGAGCCTCAAGAGCCGAAGCCTTACTGGTTGTCGCCCCGCCTATCTCAAGGTTATGGTCAAAGGACGTAGTCAGAGTTACATCAGGCAGCTTCTTCAAAATCTCACGCATTGCCATACGGTCACTCTGATTATCAAAATTTATATTTATATGTAAGAAAGCGAGAAGAATATGAGTAAACCGATAGTTGCTATCGTAGGCCGCCCGAATGTCGGAAAGTCTACGTTGTTTAATGTAATTGCAGGCGATTCTATCGCCATCGTAAAGGACACGCCAGGTGTAACAAGAGACCGTATTTATGCGGACTGCAGCTGGCTGAATTATAATTTTACCCTGATTGATACAGGTGGTATTGAGCCGGATTCAAGTGATGTAATTTTGTCACAGATGAGAGATCAGGCACAGATCGCAATTGATACTGCAGATGTAATCATTTTCCTTGTTGATGTAAGACAGGGACTTACCGATGCAGACGGCAAGGTAGCAGATATGCTTCGCCGCAGCCAAAAGCCAGTAGTTCTTTGTGTTAATAAGGTGGATTCCTTTAAGAAGATGGAAGCAGATGTATACGAGTTTTATAACTTAGGAATCGGTGATCCGATCCCTGTATCTGCATCAAACCATCAGGGTGTCGGCGATCTTCTTGAGGCTGTCAGCGATCATTTCAAGAAGGACGGCAGCGAGTCAGATGATGATGATCGTCCGCGCATCGCTATCGTAGGCCGCCCGAATGTTGGAAAATCATCTATCGTAAACCGTCTTGTAGGCGAGAAGCGTGTGATTGTATCTGATATCGCAGGAACAACACGTGATGCCATTGATACTCCTCTTAAGAGAAATGGTCGCGAGTATATCCTTATTGACACAGCAGGTCTTCGCCGCAAGAGCAAGATTCACGAGGATCTTGAGCGTTATAGTATCATTCGTACTGTTACAGCAGTAGAGCGTGCAGATGTCGTCGTTATGGTAATTGATGCGGCAGAGGGCGTTGCAGAGCAGGATGCAAAGATTGCAGGTATCGCACATGAGCGCGGTAAGGGTGTAATCATCGCAGTAAACAAGTGGGATGCTGTTGAAAAGGATGATAAGACAATCTACAAGATGACAGAAAAGATCAAGCAGACACTTGCATATATGCCATATGCAGAATTTGTCTTCATCTCTGCAAAGACAGGACAGAGATTAGACAAGCTCTTTGAGCTGATTGATATGATCATCGAAAATCAGTCTATGCGTATTGCAACTGGTGTGTTAAACGAAATCTTAGCAGAGGCTGTAGCTATGCAGCAGCCGCCGTCAGATAAAGGACGCCGCTTAAAGGTCTTCTACATGACTCAGATTTCAGTAAAGCCGCCGACATTTGTTGTCTTTGTAAATGATAAGAAACTGATGCATTATTCCTACACACGTTATATCGAGAACCAGATCCGCAATGCATTTGGCTTTAGAGGAACGCCGCTTCGCTTTATTATCCGCGAGAGAAAGGAAGATAAGTAATGATACGCGTATTATTGCTGGTTATCGGATATTGTCTGGGAATGATCCAGACAGGTTATCTTTATGGAAGAATGAAGGGAATTGATATCCGCAAGGCTGGAAGTGGAAACTCCGGCGCGACAAATTCACTTCGAGTACTTGGCAAAAAGGCTGGTCTTATCGTCTTTATTGTCGATTTGTGCAAATGTTTTATTCCATGTTTGATCGTAAAGGCATGGGCTGTTTCAAACGGACAGCAGAATATGGAAGATATCTATATGCTGTATCTGGCATTTGGTGTTATTTTGGGACACAATTATCCATGCTATTTGAATTTTAAGGGCGGAAAAGGAATCTCCAGCACATCAGGCTTTATTTTAGCATTTGATCTTCGTATCGCCGCTGTGTGTCTGGCAGCATTCAGTGTAATTGTTGGAACGACACGCTACGTATCACTAGGCTCACTGGCAGTTGTTTCGATCTGCTTTGTGATGGGTGTGATTTTCGGCGTAAACGGTATGCTTAGTGTAGAGCCGGCAAATATGGCAGAGTTTATCATTTTGCTTGCTCTAATTACAATTCAGGCATATATTCGCCACAGAGCAAATATCAAGCGTCTGTTAAACGGCACTGAAAATAAAATCGGTGCTAAGAAATAAATATAAGGAAGGTTTGTGTTATGGCAAAAGTCAGCATTATAGGAACGGGAACATGGGGCATTGCCCTTGGCATGGTGCTGGCGCAGAATGGCCATGAAGTAACGGCGTGGTCTGCGCTGCCGAAGGAAATTGAGGCACTTAAGGAAAGCTATAAATGCAAAAATCTTCCGGGAGTTGAGATCCCGAGAAGCATTGTATTTACAGCAGACTTACAGGAGGCATGTACTGATAAGGAGATGCTTGTCTTGTCAGTTCCTTCGGTATTTACCAGAGGAGTAGCAAAACAGATGAATCCTTTCATAAAGGAGGGACAGCTGATTGTAAGCGTAGCAAAGGGCATTGAGGAAAAAACATTAATGACAATGTCCCAGCAGATTGAACAAGAGCTTCCGATGGCAAATGTTGCAGTTCTTTCTGGCCCAAGCCATGCAGAGGAAGTCAGCCGCGGCATTCCGACAACTGTTGTTGTTGGAGCAAAGGACAGACAGACAGCTGAGCACATCCAAAACTTGTTTATGTCATCTGTCTTTCGTGTATATACAAGCCCAGATATTTTAGGTATTGAGCTTGGCGGTGCACTTAAAAATGTCATTGCCCTTGCAGCAGGCGTCAGCGACGGTCTTGGCTGCGGTGACAACACAAAGGCAGCTCTTATGACAAGAGGAATCGCAGAGATCACAAGACTTGGCGTTGCAATGGGCGGAAAGCCAGAGACATTTTCAGGACTTTCAGGAATCGGAGATCTGATTGTCACATGCACAAGCATGCACAGCAGAAACAGAAGAGCCGGTATCCTGATCGGACAGGGAAAGACAATGCAGGAAGCCATGGACGAAGTTCAGATGGTAGTAGAAGGTGTCTACTCTGCAAAGGCAGCCCTTGCACTCAGCGAAAAATACAATGTTTCCATGCCGCTCGTGCAGGAAACTAATCTGGTTTTGTTCGGTGGAAAAACAGCAGCGGAAGCATTAAAGGATCTGATGCTTAGAGACAGAACAATTGAGAGTGAAAATTTGCTGTGGGAAAATAAGTAACAATAATATCCTAACGAATAAATTCCTAGCGAATAAATTCCTAATGAATAAATTCCTTTATATGCGCATAGACTGACAGTAACAGCCCGGACTGTCCGGGGATGATTGTCAGGAGGCGTGTATGAAGGAATTTCACATTTATAAGGATATCAGACAGCGAACAAACGGAGAGATCTACTTAGGGGTTGTAGGTCCGGTGCGTACCGGCAAGTCCACCTTTATCCGCCGTTTTATGGAGGAGATGGTCATCCCGCATATGGAGGATGGTCCGGCGAAAACGCGCTCTAAAGATGAGCTTCCGCAGGCAGCATCTGGAAAGAACATTATGACAACAGAGCCTAAATTTATTCCGACAGAGGCGGCAAAAATTTTCTTAGAGGATAAGACAGAGATGAAAATCCGTCTAATTGACTGTGTTGGCTTTCTGATTCCTGGCGCGTTTGGTGCCACAGAAGAAGAAAAAGAGCGTCTTGTACATACACCATGGTTTGATTATGATATTCCATTTTCACAGGCGGCAGAGCTTGGCACGCGAAAGGTAATTGAAGAACACAGCACAGTAGGTATTGTTGTGACGACAGATGGCAGTGTGACAGGAATCGAGAGAGCAGCCTATGAGGAAGCAGAGAAGAAAACAATAGAAGAGCTAAAAAAGCATCAAAAGCCATTTGTAGTTGTCTTAAACACAAAGACACCTTATACACTGGCTGTAAAGCAGCTTACAAAAAAACTTCAGGAAACGTATAAGGTTACAGTCGTGCCAATGGACTGCGCATCAATGGATCTTGAAGATATCAGTCAGCTGATGAAAAAGATTCTTTTTGAATTTCCAGTGTGTCAGGTTGATTTTGAAACGCCAGGCTGGTTTGATGTGCTTGAGCTTTCTAGTCCTGTCAAAAAAGCAGTAATCGAATTTGCAAAGAAAGTCATGAATCAGATCAACTGTATGCGTGATGCAAAGGTACCAGAAAAAGAGAGCCTTCCGCAGCAGATTAGCCGCTTTGTGTTGGAGGAGACAAATCTTGCACAGGGAAAGATTGTCTATGAGATAAGCTTAAAGGAAGAGCTTTATTTCTCACTGGCCAGTGAATGTGCAGGCTTTTCGCTCACATCACAAAAGCAGCTCTTTGATGCTCTTGCCGAGTATGCCGGACTTCGCTCTCAGTATCAGAAGGTACAGTCGGCAATGGAATCAGTTGCCCAAAAGGGATATGGTGTTGTCACGCCAGAGAGAAAACAGATAAATATTTCAGAGCCAATAGTTGTGCGTCACGGAAGCAGATATGGTGTCAGAATGAAAGCAACGGCTCCGTCAATTCATATGATACAAAGCATGGTAGAGACAGAGATTGCACCTATAGTCGGAAGTGAACAGCAGGCAAAAGATCTAGTCGATTACATAGAATCTGCGGCACAAAAAGAGCAGGATGGAATCTGGAACACAAACATCTTCGGAAAATCAATTGAGCAGATCGTCGAAGACGGCATGAACGCCAAAATAAATCAAATGACAGACAGCTGCCAGCAAAAGCTTCAGGATGCGCTTAAAAAGATTATAAACGACAGCAATGGCGGTATTGTGTGCATAATTATCTAACGATACCTTGACGATACGCGCAAAAAAAGGTATATTACTAAAGATAAGGCTCCTTATAATGAGCCGACAGAAAGGTAAGGAATTTTATGGACACAACGACACTATTGTATATCGGGCTTGCCGTGATTGTTGTCGGTGTGCTGGTCTATCAGGTTGTCACCAGCAACAGCCGCCGCAACAAGCGTTTTTTAAGCTCGATCATCAACTCATGGGGAAATCTGCCAAAGAGAGAGTATGATTACGGTGAGCTTGAGCACATTGCCAAATATTTTCAGGCAACAAAGCAGGAAGAGTTTACGATTGATGATATCACATGGAACGACTTAGATATGGACTCTGTGTTCTGTATGATGAATCAGTGCCGCAGCAGCAGCGGAGACGATTATCTTTACAAGCTGCTGCGTACACCGCTGACAAGCAAGGAGGAGCTTGAGGAGAGAAACCGCATCATAAGCTTCTTTCAGCGAAATGAAAAGACAAGAACAGCTTACCAGATGGAGCTTTCAAAGGTAGGTCATTCAAAGAAGTTTGCATTGATTGATTATGTCAACAACATCACAAAGCTTCTTCCAGACAGCAACCTTGACAACTACATGCATCTGTTTTTGTATGTTGTAGTAATATTTGCGATCATCGCACAGCCGGCAAGCGGTATTCTAGTTGCGATTGGTGTATTGATCTACAATGTTTACACTTACTACAAAAAGAAAACAGAGATTGAACCATATTATGTGTCTGTTGGTGCCATTGTACATTTAGTGTCCTGTGCACAGGGACTGTTAAAGCTGAATGTGCCAGAGCTTAAGGATTACACAGAGAACTTAAAGCAGGCTGTAAATGCTCTTTCATCTGTAAAGGGAAATGCAAGATTTCTTGGTTCCACTGACAAGTTTAGCGGAAATATGGGCTCCATGATGATGGACTATTTAAACATGTTCTTTAGAATTGACTTGATCATGTTTAATCGTCTGTTGGCAAAGGTTCAGAAGCACAAAAAAGAGATGCTGATTTTAATGGACGAGATTGGCCGTCTTGATGCCTATATCTCCATTGCCTCCTTCCGCGAGCTTATGCCATTTTACTGCGAGAGCGAATTAGAGGAGTCAAAAGAGGGCTTTGTTGAGGCGAAGGATATGTATCACCCTCTGCTTTCAGAGCCAGTTGCAAATAGTATTTATGAGCATCATCCGGTGCTTCTTACAGGTTCAAATGCATCTGGTAAGTCAACCTTCTTAAAGACTGTTGCAATCAACGCTCTTTTGTCACAGACATGTGGTATGGCTCTTGCAAAAGAGTATCGTTCATGCTTCTTTAGAATTTACTCATCAATGGCATTAAAGGACAATATTCAGGGCAGCGAGAGTTACTTCATTGTCGAGATCAAGTCCTTAAAGCGTATTCTTGATGCTGTAAATCAGGACAAGACACCAGTTCTTTGCTTTGTAGATGAGGTTCTTCGCGGAACTAATACAGTAGAGCGTATCGCGGCATCAAGCCGTATCTTACAGAGCTTCGCCGACAGCGGTGTTATGTGCTTTGCAGCAACACATGATATTGAGCTTACTCATATGTTAGAGCATCTGTACAGCAATTATCATTTCAAAGAAGATGTCAAGGACAACGATGTCATCTTCAACTACCGTCTGTACGAGGGACGTGCCGTATCAAGAAACGCAATCAAGCTTTTAGGTGTTCTTGGCTACGACGAGAATGTCATTAAAAAGGCAGACGAAACAGCAAAGCGCTTCTTAGATACAGGAGTGTGGAGCTTAGAATAAAAATACCTTGCAGTATTTTTCTATTTATACTATAATAAATGCGATAAAATCGCCTGTGGCCTGCAAAAACGGCCGCAGGTGCAGATTAGTTTGGAGGAAACGATTGTGGAAAAGTATGGAGTAAATGAATTACGCCGGATGTTCCTTGATTTTATGGAGAGCAAAGGACATCTGAAGATGAAGAGTTTTTCACTGGTGCCGCACAACGACAACAGCCTTTTAATTATTAACTCTGGTATGGCACCGTTAAAGCCATATTTTACCGGACAGGAAATCCCACCGAGACGCAGAGTGACCACCTGTCAGAAGTGTATCAGAACAGGTGATATCGAAAACATTGGAAAGACTGCACGTCACGGTACTTTCTTTGAGATGCTTGGAAACTTCTCCTTTGGCGATTACTTCAAGAAGGAAGCTATTGCATGGAGCTGGGAGTTTTTAACTCAGGTTGTTGGTCTTGATCCAGACCGTCTGTATCCGTCCGTATATGAGGATGATGATGAGGCATTTGAGATCTGGAATAAGCAGCAGGGCATTCCGGCTGAGAGAATCTTCCGTTTTGGAAAGGAAGACAACTTCTGGGAGCACGGTTCAGGTCCTTGCGGTCCATGTTCTGAGATCTACTACGACAGAGGAGAGAAGTATGGCTGCGGTAAGCCGGGCTGTACCGTAGGCTGTGACTGTGACCGTTACATGGAAGTATGGAACAACGTATTCTCACAGTTTAATAACGATGGACATGGCCATTACACAGATCTGATTCAGAAAAACATTGATACAGGTATGGGTCTTGAGAGACTGGCAGTTGCTGTTCAGGACGTAGATTCTATTTTCGATGTAGATACACTTCGCGCGCTGACAGACCATGTTGGTGAGGTTGCACATGCTGTTTATCATGAGGATGAAAAGAAGGATGTTTCCATTCGTATCATCACCGATCACATCCGTTCCGTAACATTTATGATCTCCGATGGTATCATGCCGTCTAACGAGGGCAGAGGCTATGTTCTTCGCCGTCTGCTTCGCCGTGCTGCACGTCATGGAAGAATCCTTGGAATTGACGGTCTGTTCTTAAGCGAGTTAGCTAAGGTCGTAATCGCAACATCTAAGGATGGTTATCCGGAGTTAGAAGAAAAGAAAGAGATGATCTTAAAGGTAATCTCTGAGGAAGAAAATAAATTCAACAAGACAATTGATCAGGGTCTGACAATCTTAGAGGATCTTGAGGCAGCAATGAAGGAAGAAGGAAAGACTACACTTGACGGTGCTGATGCATTCAAGCTGTATGATACCTATGGCTTCCCGCTTGATCTTACAAAGGAGATCCTTGAGGAGAAGGGCTTTGATGTAGATGAAGAAGGCTTCAAGGAGAACATGGAAGCACAGAGACAGGCTGCAAGAAAGGCTCGTAAGACAACAAACTACATGGGCGCAGATGTAACTGTATACCAGTCCATCGACCCGTCTGTTACAAGTAAGTTCGTTGGCTATGACAAGCTTGTAAGCGACTCAAAGATCCTTGTTTTAACAACAGAGGATGAGATCGTAGAGGCACTTACAGATGGTCAGAACGGAACAATCATTACCGAGGAGACACCATTCTATGGCACCATGGGTGGTCAGCAGGGTGATATCGGTGTTATCGAGACAGAGAGCGGAAGCTTCACTGTAAAGGATACCATTCATCTTCAGGGCGGCAAGATCGGCCATGTAGGAACCATGACAAAGGGTATGCTTACACAGGGCGAGACTGTTACATTAAAGGTAGACGAGAAGAATCGTCAGCTGACAAGCAAGAACCACAGCGCAACACATGTTCTTCAGAAGGCACTGCGTATGGTACTTGGAAGCCATGTTGAGCAGGCAGGTTCCTATGTATCAAAGGATCGTCTGCGTTTTGACTTCACTCATTTCCAGGCAATGACAAAGGAAGAGCTTGCAAAGGTAGAGGAGATCGTAAATGATCAGATCGCAGCAGCACTTCCAGTTGTTACAAAGGAAACAACCATCGATGAGGCAAAGAAGATGGGCGCAATGGCACTGTTTGGTGAGAAGTATGGTTCTACAGTACGTGTCGTTTGCATGGGAGATTTCTCATTAGAGCTTTGTGGTGGTACACATGTATCAAATACCGCAGCAATAAATTGCTTCAAGATCATTTCTGAGTCTGGTATTGCAGCAGGTGTTCGCCGTATCGAGGCACTTACATCTGAGGGTCTTATTCACTACTACGAGAAGCTTTCAGCTGATCTTGCAGAGGCAAGCGCAGCAGCAAAGACTACTCCGGACAAGCTGACAGAGCGTATCGAGACTATGCAGGGCGAGATCAAGGCACTTCAGTCTGAGAATGAGAAGTTAAAGAACCAGATGGCAAAGGATGCTGTCGGCAACGTAATGGATCAGGTAGTAGAGATTAACGGTGTTAAGCTTCTTGCTGTAGCACTTAAGGATACTGGAATGAATGAGCTTCGTAACTTAGGCGATCAGTTCAAGGAGAAGCTTGGAAACGGTGTTGTAGTAATCGCATCTGCAGCAGACGGCAAGGTAAACCTTATGGCAACTGCAACAGATGAAGCTATAAAGGCTGGCGCACATGCAGGAAATCTTATCAAGGGAATTGCTGCACTTGTAGGCGGTGGCGGCGGCGGCCGTCCAAATATGGCTCAGGCCGGCGGAAAGAATCCAGACGGAATCCAGGCTGCACTTAAAAAAGCAGCAGAGGTTCTTAAGGAGCAGTTAAACAAATAATGGTGTAAACAAATAAGGGGGCTGCTATTTGGCAGTCCCCTTTTATAAAGGAGAGACTATGACAGAAGGAGAAGAGAGAAGAGAACATATCATTCAGCTTTTGACGCAGACAAAAAAGCCGATTTCAGGAACAGAGCTTGCCAGACAGATGAAGGTAAGCCGCCAGGTGATCGTGCAGGACATTGCACTGCTTCGCGCATCAAACAGAAACATTCTCTCGACAAATAAGGGATATCTGTACGACAGGGCAGACGAGAAAAAAGTATTTCGCCGTACATTTTTTGTATGCCATACAGATGAGCAGATGGCAGAAGAACTATTTGCCATTGTAGACAATGGCGGCCGCTTAAGAGACGTTGTAGTCGAGCATGAGATCTACGGACAGATAACAGTAGATTTGATTCTTGAAAACAGATGTGACGTTCAGGATTTTCTTGACAAAATCTCAAAAAGCACGGCACGCCCGTTAAGCATCCTCACAAACGGAAAGCATTATCATACTGTAGAAGCAGACCGTGAGGAAATTTTTGACCGTATCGAGCAAAAACTGCGGCTTCTAGGCTACTTACAGGAAACAATTTAAAAAAGACACTTGATTTCTTTGTCAGAATGTGATACACTTGCACCTGTTTGACAAGTCAACTGACAAGACAGTGGACAAGACATGTGTTTACACTTCACTGTTTCGTCAGTCAGATAAAATACACCCGTGGAAAACGGGAGGGGAAAGGCAAGGTTGTTTGCATGGAGAAAACAAAGAAAATATTAAACCGCATTTTTATTGACGGACTGAGCGGAATGGCACTGGGCTTATTTTCCACTCTGATTATCGGAACTATCATTGCACAGATCGGAACACTGATTGGCGGACCGGTTGGCAGCTATTTAAAGGCTATCAGCAATGTAGCAAAGACACTTACAGGTGCCGGCATCGGTGTTGGCGTAGCTTGTAAATTCAAAGAGGGACCGCTTGTAACCGTATCAGCTGCTGTTGCTGGTATGATCGGCGCATTCCCGGCTGCACCAGAGGCAATCACACTTGGTGCACCTGGCGAGCCGCTTGGCGCATTCGTAGCTGCTTACGTAGCAATTGAGGTTGGTCATCTTGTTGCAGGAAAGACAAAGGTTGATATTCTTGTAACACCGCTTGTTTCTATCTGCGCAGGTGCTGCGATTGGTTTATTTGTAGGACCGTACATCACTGACTTTATGAAGTGGCTTGGCGGACTTGTTAATGTAAACGTAGAGCAGTCTCCAATATTTGGCGGAATCATCGTTTCTGTCTTAATGGGTATGATTTTAACACTTCCAATCAGCTCCGCTGCAATTGGAATTTCCATGGGTCTTACCGGACTTGCAGCAGGTGCTGCAACTATCGGATGCTGCTGTCAGATGGTTGGATTTGCAGTTGCCAGCTACCGTGAGAACAAGGTAGGCGGTCTGATTGCACAGGGCGTTGGAACTTCTATGCTTCAGATTCCAAATATCGTGCGCCGTCCAATCATATGGATTCCGGCTATTGTATCAAGTGCCATTTTAGGACCAGTTGCATCTGCTGTACTTCATATGGTAAGTACACCAGTTGGTTCAGGTATGGGATCAGCCGGTTTTGTCGGACAGATTGCAGCATTCGGTGCAATGACCGAGGCAGGCATGTCAACATGGATGGCACTTCTTCAGATTGCCGTTATGCACTTCATCCTTCCGGCGCTTCTGACACTTGGCGTATCTGAGTTCATGCGCAAAAAAGGCTGGATCAGAGAAGGCGATATGGCATTAAAAGTTTGATAAAAAAAGAAAAAATCTGATTGACAAAAGAAAAAAATCTGTTATAATAAAACATGTGCTAAAAATACCCAAACAGTTGTATTTGCACAATACACAACTGGAGGGAGGTTGAGTGAGAGTCTATGTCTAATGTAATCGTTAAAGAGAACGAGAGCCTGGACAGTGCATTACGCAGATTCAAGAGAAACTGCGCTAAGGCAGGTATCCAGCAGGAAATCCGTAAGAGAGAGCATTATGAGAAGCCAAGCGTAAGACGTAAGAAGAAGTCTGAAGCGGCTAGAAAGCGTAAGTACAACTAATTGTCACTGATAGTTGTCGATGACAATGATGTTTACGTGTATGGTAAGTAAGAGGGGTTGCCGTCAGGTGATCCCTCTTTTGCATTACCAAAATTTCCAGGGGTTAATAGTTAAATATAGTGGAAAGAGATGGAATCGATTTATGAAGGAAAAATCAATTGTCCTGAATATGATGCAGGGCGAACCGGGAGATATCCTTGAAAAAGGACGTTACTACGCGGTAAAGAAGCAGTCAGATGGACTAATTCACGCTGATTACTGCAATTCCTCACAGGAGGATGCAGCATTAAAGCTGACATTGACAGCATTAGATCCACATGCAGAGTTTATAATTCATGTGCAAAGACAAGAGCCATATAAGCTGCGCGCAAATGCAGCAGGTATTTTTGAGAGCCGTTTTCTAGTTCCGGCAGGACGACGCATTGATATTGACGAAGAGAAGAAGGAGACAAAATAAGATGGAACTGATAAAGATGAATTTAGAGATCCCATATGAAAAGGCAGGCGCAGAAAAGCCAGAATCAGCAGCACAGCTTGTATGTTATTTACAGCAGCCTCAGAATATGCCAGTACCGCGTCCGGCAGTTGTTATCTGTCCAGGCGGCGGTTATCGCTACACCTCATCAAGAGAGTCAGAGTCCATAGCAATGCAGTACTTAGCAGCCGGAATGCAGGCATTTGTTTTATATTATAATTGTGCACCGGCAGTATTTCCATGTGCACTGTTAGAGTTAGCAAAATCAGTAAGCATAGTAAGAAGTCACGCCGCAGAGTGGAATATAGATCCAGAAAAGATTTTAGTCGCAGGCTTCTCAGCAGGAGGCCACCTGGCAGCCAGCTTAGGATGCTTCTGGAATCAAAGCTTTGTCTACGAACCACTAGGTCTTTTGGCAGAAGACATTCGCCCAAATGGAAATATCCTTTGCTATCCAGTCATTACATCAGGCGAGTTCGCCCACAGAGGCTCCTTCAACGAGCTGTGCAGAGGACTTGATCAGGAAAAATATCTTAAGCTCACCTCACTGGAAAAACAGGCAGGCACACAAAATCCGCCAACCTTCATCTGGCACACAAACGAAGACCAGGCAGTACCAGTAGAAAACTCCTTCCTCTACACAGCAGCCCTTAGAAAAGCAAAAGTACCAGTAGAATTTCATATGTATGCGCACGGCTGGCATGGCCTCTCCCTCGCAAACGAAGAAACAAAATGTGACAAAGACGGCGAGCTTCCAAAAGTACAGTCCTGGATGGGTCTGTCAATCACGTGGATAAAAGATCTGGGAAGAGAGTATTGATGCATCCCTCTTTGTGATTTTTTTGACGATTCCCAAGGAATGGTATTGAAGTTTTGCTCTGATTATAGTAGAATACACTTTAGTGCAGTGAATATATCAACAAATGGAGGTTATTATGTATCAGATCACAAAGGCAAAAAAGCTGGCAGATAAGATCTATCTGATGGATGTTGTGGCACCGAGAGTGGCAGCAAACTGCCTTCCGGGACAGTTCATTATTGCAAAGGTAGACAAGGAAGGTGAGCGTATTCCGCTTACAATCTGCGATTATGACAGAGAAAAGGGAACTATCACCATCGTGTTCCAGATCGTAGGTGCATCAACCGAGAAAATGTCAAAGCTTGTCGCAGGAGACAGCTTTACAGATTTTGTAGGACCGCTTGGTGTGGCATCTGAGTTCACAAAGGAAGATCCAGAAGCTTTAAAGAACAAGAAGTTCTTATTCGTTGCCGGTGGTGTTGGTGCAGCACCTGTTTACCCACAGGTAAAGTGGCTGCATGAGCATGGCATTCAGGCAGATGTAATTGTCGGTGCAAAGACACAGTCCTTAATCCTTCTTGAAGAAGAGATGAAAGCTGTTGGAAACGTTTATATCACAACAGATGACGGCAGCTATGAGCGTAAGGGAATGGTTACTCAGGTAATCCAGGAACTGCACGATCAGGGTAAGCAGTATGATGTATGTGTTGCAATCGGACCGATGATCATGATGAAATTCGTATGCAAGCTGACAAAGGAGCTTGGTATTCCAACAATCGTCAGCTTAAATCCGATCATGGTAGACGGAACAGGTATGTGCGGCGGATGTCGTGTATCTGTAGGCGGAGAAATCAAGTTTGCCTGCGTAGATGGACCAGAGTTTGATGGTCATCTGGTAAACTGGGACGAGGCAATGATGCGTCAGCAGACCTATAAGACAGCAGAAGGCAGAGCAATGTTAAAGGAGCTTGAGGGCGAGACCCATCACGGCGGCTGCGGACACTGCGAAGGCTGATAAAACAAGATATAGAAAAGTAAAAATACGCAAAATACGCAGAAATGAGGTTGAATATGAGCGTTTTAAACAGAGTTCCAGTTAGAGAGCAGGATCCAAAGGTAAGAGCTACTAATTTTGACGAAGTCTGTCTTGGATATAACATGGAAGAGGCAATGGAAGAGGCATCACGCTGCATTAATTGTAAGAATGCAAAGTGTATTCAGGGATGTCCAGTATCTATTAATATTCCGGCATTTGTAAAAGCGGTAAAGGAAGGAAAGATCACAGAAGCTGCTGATATCATTGCAGAATCATCTGCACTTCCGGCAATCTGTGGACGTGTATGTCCGCAGGAGACACAGTGCGAAGGCAAGTGTATTCGTGGTATCAAGGGTGATCCTATTTCCATCGGAAAGCTGGAGCGTTTCGTTGCTGATTACTCCAGAGAGCATGGCTATGTTCCGAAGAAGCCAGAGACTACAAACGGCAAGAAGGTTGCTATCATCGGTTCCGGTCCGGCAGGTCTTACATGTGCAGGTGATTTAGCAAAGCTTGGCTACGAAGTTACTATCTTCGAGGCACTTCACGAGCCAGGCGGTGTATTAACATATGGTATTCCGGAGTTTCGTCTTCCGAAGGATGAGGTTGTACAGAAAGAGATCGATAATGTCCGCAAGCTTGGCGTTAAGATCGAGTGTAACGTTGTTATCGGAAAGTCTGTTACCATTGACCAGCTGATGGAAGAGGAAGGCTTTGAGGCTGTATTTATCGGTTCCGGAGCAGGTCTTCCAAAGTTTATGGGTATTCCAGGTGAGAACGCAGTTGGTGTATTCTCTGCAAATGAGTTCTTAACAAGAAACAACTTAATGAAGGCATTCCGTGATGACTATGATACCCCGATCTTTAGAGGAACAAAGGTAGCAGTTGTCGGCGGCGGAAACGTTGCAATGGACGCAGCAAGAACAGCACTTCGTCTTGGTGCAACCACATATATCGTATATCGCCGTAGTGAGGCAGAGCTTCCTGCAAGAGTAGAGGAAGTACATCATGCAAAAGAAGAGGGAATCATTTTCCATCTTCTGACAAACCCGACTGAGATCCTTGAGGACGAGAAGGGCTGGGTAAAGGGCATGAAGTGTGTTCGTATGGAATTAGGTGAGCCAGATGCATCTGGAAGACGCCGTCCTGTTGTAATCCCGGATTCAGAGTTCACACTTGACGTAGATACCGTTATCATGGCACTTGGTACTTCACCGAACCCACTGATCTCCTCTACAACTGAGGGACTTGAGATAAATAAGTGGAAGTGTATCGTAGCAGAAGAAACAAACGGCCAGACTTCCAAGAATGGTGTATTCGCAGGTGGAGATGCCGTAACAGGTGCAGCTACCGTAATCCTTGCAATGGAAGCTGGAAAAGCTGGTGCAAAGGGTATTCACGAGTATCTTTCTAATAAGTAATAACAACTATTTAATATAAAAGAGGCAGGCATGAAATATGTCTGTCTCTTTTTTAATCTGACGAATTTCTTACGATTTTTGACGGCAGCATAAGAATCAGGAAAAAGGGTTGTGCAGAACAAAAAAAGATGATAAGCTGAAAAAAAGAAAATCAAGGAAAGGAGCAGACTTTGTGAAGAAAAAAAGAAAGAAAAAAATGGCGGCAGGCATGAAATTTCTGTTTGCACTTTTATTTACAGCATCAATTGGTTTGATTGCAACAGGTGTGTATCTGATGTTCTTCAAAAATCGGGATGCCTATGAGCGCCAGGCAGAGGAACGCGATCTTGCCGATACGTATATAGATGATCTGATTTTAAAGCTTACAGATCCAGAAGCATACGAAAAAAAGGTTCAGGAAGAAGCAAAGGAAAAGGCAGAGCGCATGGCAAGGCGTAAGCAGCAGGAAAATGCAAAAGGCTGGGACGATATAGAAAAAAGCAGTGAAAGTGCCGGAGAGGCTGAATCAGCACCAACATACGATTTTTCAGACCTTGACTATGAGGATGCCAATTATTATATGAGAGATGGCATTGTCTATACGCCAGACTACGCAAAAGGCACGATCCAGTGTGTGCTTGAGGTTCCGACGGCAGGCATAAGAAGAGGTGTCTACACAGGAACATGGGAAGAGATAAACTACGACCTAGATATCTGGATGGTAACAGCAGCACGACCAGATTATACACTAGGCGAGACTCATATGTGCATCTATGGTCATAACCATACGGCACAAGATCTGTCATTTAACCGCCTAAAGGATGTAGAAGTTGGCGATGTCTTTTATCTAACGGCAGAGTCAGGTCGCTATACATACCGTGTAACAAACGTATTTGCCGTATCAAGAGACGAAGCCACAAGAAACTACGTAGACAACTTTAGTATAGGACGCGATAAATGCTATATCATTACATGCGGCCGAGACGACGGCGTAAAAAATTATCGTTACCTTGATCTTATCGTAGAAGGTACACTGGAAGAACAGATGCCGCTTTTAGAATATGCAAAAATAAGACAGCAATCAGGAGCAAACAAATAAAAAACAGTCCGGTCAAAAGCCGGGCTGTTTTTTATAGGCGATCATAAAGATCAGGCGGAACATATTCTTTTAGGTCAGCCGTAGTCAATTGCCACTGCTTCCAGTCATCAATAGGGCGCTTCATCTTTTTCCTAGAAGAAGACTCAGATAAATATTTCTCAGAAAGATCAAATAAGGTCTGACCATTGATAAGTGAAAAGCTTATCTTTTCACGCTTTTGAAAATCCTGAGCAAATGTCCGTGCCTCCTCAGAAAAATCACTAGTCGTTACAAAAATAAGATAATCAAGGCGAATCGGATAAGCCATGCAGGCACCTACAAGCTTTTGAAGCAGCGGACGTCCAACCTTAGAGTCAGGCGCATAGCACTTACACTCAACAATGCCATTTAGACCATTATCATCGCTTACAATAACATCATAGCCGCCGTCATTAGTGCGAGGCGTTGTATGTGCCCGTTTGCCCATTGCGCGAAAAAGAGCGGCACAATATTCTTCAAACGCAAACGGATCCTCCTGAAAGCGTTTGTGAAGCTCGTGGGAAGAGCCGCTTCTGTAAGTGTCATCACTCTTACGCAGCAGCCTTTTCTTTTCAATCTCAATAGCACAAGGCAAAATCTCATAGCCCTCCTCACGCAAATGACGCACAAGACGAACCATCTGCATAGGGTTTTTCATGAAAATCTTATAAGAGTCAATCATAAGACAGCTGTTTTTCCAATTGATTTTATTGCCCTTACGCCTCTGATCACGTGTCTTATCCTGATTGGCATAGCGCCAGGACGGAAAGCGAAGAACATAAGAATTTCGCGTAAGCGGCAGACGAAAACGACGCTTAATAATAGTATGCTTCGGCAGACGGCTAATACCATAACGGTGTGCAAAATGACCAGGAAGCCATAGATGATAAAGACGCTTTAAAATCAAAAAAAGAAAAAACGCAAGCAAAAATATACCAGTCCAGCGTAAGATATGGTGAAGATCGGCCGGCGAGATACCAGTCGTTTTTTGTATAAAAGTAGTGAAAGCTTGAAAGGCATTTGAGAAAAAAGCAGGAATGCTTAGTACAAAGCCCTCAAGGGTGATAATAAGGGTCATAGGAGAATCCTTTCTCATTAGTTTGGGGGGTGAAAGGCGACTGAGGGTCAGTTCACGGACAAGATAATGTTTACAGCAAAGACTGAAGGGGAATGGATTTCACAAGGCGGACACTTGAAGCAGGTCTTTCAATTTAATGTTTGATAAAAAAGAATGTAAAAGGAACCTGCTGAGTTTGGTCCGCCGACGAAACCATTACACCGAAAGTCTTTCGTAACCTGACTCCGTGAACTGGAGTCGCGACAAGGAATAGTGTAACATTTGGGGGAGGAAAAAGCAAGGTGGAAAAACTTGAAGATCCACTATAAACATGATAAAATTGTTGGTAAAGAAAGACGAAAACTCGGGGAAAGGCAGATAAAAAGATGAATATAGATGTGAATGAGTTAGAAGTAATGGAAGATATCGCTTCGCTTGCCGTAGTCACAGGCGAGAAAAAAGAAAAATATTTGCTCTGGCAGCTGGAAATTAGCATGGCACATGCAAAACGAATAGACTTAATAGTATCTTTTTTGATGGAATCAGGTGTAAAAATGCTTCTTCCCCAATTAAAGCAGGCACAAAAAAGAGGCGTTCCAATCCGCATTCTGACAGGAAATTATCTTGGAATCACGCAGCCCTCAGCCTTATATTTGTTAAGAAGCGAGCTTGGTGATCAGATAGATCTTCGCTTTTATGCAGACAGCCATCGTTCTTTTCACCCCAAGGCATATTTCTTCCACGCAGATAAAGAAAGCCGCGTGTTTATTGGTTCATCAAATATTTCAAGAAGTGCGTTAACGAGCGGCATAGAGTGGAACTATTGTCTGAGCAGCGTAGTTGATAAACAGGCATTTGATCAGTTTTATGCAAGCTTCGAGGATCTGTTTTATAATAAATCTATTGAGATTACGGACACTGTGCTAAAAAAATATGCAAAAAGCTGGGTGCGTCCTGCTGTGGCTAAAGATCTTGCCAGATATGAAAAGCAGAGTGAAGAAGAAAAACAGAGTGGATTAAAACAGGAGTATCAGCCTAGAGGTGTGCAGATAGAAGCACTGTACGAATTGGAGAAAAGCAGAAAGGAAGGCGCTGAAAAAGGAATTGTTCATGCAGCGACAGGTATTGGAAAAACATACCTTGCCGCTTTTGATTCCCTGCCATATAAGCGCATTTTATTTGTTGCGCATCGAGAGGAAATTTTACGACAGGCAGCAGAGGCATTTCATAATGTAAGGCCAGATGATTCATATGGCTTTTTTACAGGAGATAAAAAGGATGCGGATGCTGATTTATTGTTTGCATCAGTTGCTTCACTTGGAAAAGAAGAAGTATTAAAGAGAAAATTTTCATCGGATTCATTTGAATATATCGTAATGGATGAATGTCACCACAGCACGGCAGATCAATATCAAAAGATTTTAGATTTCTTTCATCCAGCATATCTGCTTGGATTGACAGCAACACCAGAGCGGATGGACGGCAGAAGCGTGTATGAGCTGTATGATTTTGAAGTGCCTTATGAAATAACGCTTAAAGAAGCAGTGAACAGAGGTGTGCTAGTTCCATTTCATTATTATGGAATCATGGATGACACAGTTGATTATAGTGCATTGCATTTTGTAAGAGGCCATTATGAGGAAAGTGAGCTAACAGCCGCTTATCTGGAAAATACGAAAAGAGATCAGCTGATTTTAGGATATTTTCTTAAATATCATCCCAAGCATGCGTTAGGTTTTTGCTGTTCAAGACAGCATGCATCGCATATGGCAAGATTTTTCTCAGAAAGCGGTGTTGCTGCGGGGGCAGTGTATAGCCGTGAAGATAATACAGAAAATGAGGGTGATGAAAAAGCATATTGGCTTGACAGAATAGAAGCCGTCAAGAAGCTGGAAAGCGGAGAGATTCAAGCTCTGTTTTGTGTAGACATGTTTAACGAAGGTGTTGATATTCCAGTAGTCGATCTTGTAATGTTTTTGCGTCCTACAGAGTCACCAATCATCTTTTTGCAGCAATTAGGGCGTGGTTTAAGAAAAGCGCCGGGAAAAGAATATCTGACTGTACTTGATTTTGCAGGAAATTATAGACAAGCAAATCTGGCACCATATTTATTAAGCGGAGAAACAGCCAATTTTCATGCGTCAACAGCTGATGTGGCATTGACACTTCCATATCCTCAGGATTGCATTGTGGATTTTGATCTGAAGCTGATTGATTTGTTTAGAAAGATGGAGGAAGGAAAGCGAAAAGGTCATGATGCAGTTGTTCATGAATATCACCGTGTGAAGGAGCTGCTACAGCATGTGCCAACGAGAGTAGAATTATTTACACATATGGATGAAGCTGTCTATCAGTATTGTCTGAAAGAGGCGAAGGAAAATCCATTTCGCCATTATGTTATGTTTAGAAGTGCGCTGGGTGATTTGGAGAAAGAAAAGTGTGCATGGATTGGAACAGACGCTGGATATTTTCTGGAGTTAATAGAGCAGACAAATATGCAGAAGTCCTACAAGATGCCAGTACTGAGTGCTTTTTGCGAAGCAGATGGTGGCAGTGTGGATGGTTTGAAAATGGCTGTGACGGAAAGTGATGTGTTGCGGTCATGGAAGAAGTTTTATCAGACAGGCACAAACTGGAAGGATGTAAATAAGTGTAAAACTAAGGCTGATTTTGAAAATATGACGGATAAGGATCATTTACAGAATATCACAAAAAATCCGGTCAATTTCCTAAAGCAATCAGGAAAAGGCTTCTTTGTAGATAAAAAAGGTTATCTGATTGCGCTAAAGGATGAGATGCAGGCTGTGCTGCAGGAAGGCGGCACAAGATTTGCAGATGAAATAAGAGATATTGTGCAGTACCGCGTGTTAGAGTACTACTGGAAGCGGTATCGCGATAAGGCATGAGAAGGGAGAAAGCTGAAATTGGAAATAGAAAGCAGAGAGAAAGAGAAAAGGACACTTTCTTATTACGATGAGAATGCCTCTGCATTTTGTGAAGGAACGCGAAATGCAGATATGAGTGAAATGAGAGGACGTTTCCAGCAGTATTTGAAGCCAGGAGCTCTGATTTTAGATGCAGGCTGCGGCAGTGGACGCGACAGCAAATTTTTTATGGAAAGTGGATATAGAGTAGTTGCGTTGGACGGCTCCAAAGAAATGTGCAGACAGGCAAGTGCATACTTGGGTCAAGAAGTACAGTGCAGGCGCTTTGAAGAGATAGACGAAAAAGAAGTGTATGATGGAATTTGGGCATGTGCGTCGCTTTTACATGTGCCGCATGAACTATTGCCGAAGGTAATTGCGAGATTAATAGCTGCGCTAGTAGATGGCGGTGTGTTGTATGCTTCTTTTAAGTATGGAGAAGAAGAGAGAGAGGCAGGAGGCCGGTACTTTACAGATCTGAGGGAAGATGGATGGAAAAAGGTACTGGAAGAGGCAGAGGAAGAGATGAAAGGAAGTAGGTTAGAGACGGTAGAGTGCTTTGTGACAGGAGATGTCAGAGAAGGAAGAGGAGAAGAGAAATGGTTGAATGTGGTGGGGAGGAAGGTGAGGTGAAATTATATAAATATAAGTGCACGAATACGCACGAAAAATAGGTTGACAAAACACTACAAAAAGCGTATTATACAATAAAGTGCACGAATATGCACGAATATATTGAAAGGATGCGGTTCAATGAAATCAGATTTAATAGAGAACCTGATCGTTGCACATTGTAGCGGAGATGAAAATAAATTTCAAGATGCTATAGAAACGCTTGCGGTTGATGAAGAAAAGAAAGGAAATGTTATACTTGCAAGTAAAATCAGAAAAGCGTATGTCAACAAAAAGAAGTCAACAAAAGCAACTGGGGAATTTTCTACAAGTACAGCCTCGTTTTCATTACAGAGTATGGTACCAAGAGATAAGGATAGTCTGCTTGAGTTATTTGAAATTGTTAGCCCTGAAATATCATTTTCGGATGTTGTACTTCCAGAGAGTCAACGAAATATTATTTTACAGGTTATTGAAGAACAAAAGAATGCAGAAAAATTACTAAAGAACAAAATGGAACCGGTAAATAGACTTCTTTTATGTGGACCTCCGGGATGTGGAAAAACAATCACAGCATATGCGATAGGACATGAGCTAGGATTACCTATTGCATACGTTAGATTGGATGGATTAGTCTCATCATATTTAGGACAAACGAGCACAAATTTGAGAAAAGTATTTGATGCAGTAAAAAATCAAAGAATTATACTTTTTTTAGACGAATTTGATGCAATTGCTAAAAAGAGAGATGATAGTAACGAATTGGGAGAGCTTAAACGTGTGGTTACTACGCTGCTTCAAAATTTTGATAACATGCCAGGAAATGTTATGCTGATAGCAGCAACAAATCATGAGCATCTTCTTGACCCTGCGATTTGGAGAAGATTTAATGTAACCGTTACATTGGAGCTTCCAAATTCAGACCAACGTAAATCTTTATTAGAAAAGTGGTTTGAAGAGTATGGCCTTATTAACGCATGCAGGTTAGATTATGATGTCCTTTCTAAGATATCTGAAGGTCTTAATGGAGCACAGATTAAAGAATGGGCAATAGCTACGGGAAAATCATATTTTATGAAGGGTAAAATCAAGCAAGAAGATATTACTGGAATTTTGATTCAACAACTTGCAAAATTCTCTGGAGAAGGAGAAGAAGCTACAAAAGTAATATCTGAAATGAACTCAAGAGGTATATCTACCAGACAAATTGGAAAAGCTTTAGGAATTCCAAATACGACGCTTGATTACCAAATAAAGAAATATAGAGAAAAGACGAAGGAGTTAAATGCAAATGAGTGAAACTGAACATAGAAGTCATTTATGGATTCCAGATGAGGAAGTGGATCAATTGGATAAAAAACTTATGGATACTAGAAAGCCACCGCAAGTTGAATATAGTACTCATGGTTCGAAGTTGTCTGCCGGGCTTCAAAGTGTAATGACAGCATATTCGCATCTGCAGGGAGATTCCCTTAGTGATGAGGATATTATGATTTTTAAGCTAGTTTTGCCAGAGGGATTTGATATATATGGGAAACGTGATGTGGCAGAAAAAGAAGGCTTAATGATTAACGCTGTTAAAGATAAACGACAAGCAGTAGTATCAGCAAGTAAATCTACATTTCAGAGACTTCGAGAACGAGTTGGGAAATATAGAGATTCAGGCAGTTTAAAACATTTTCAATTTGTGGATCATTTTGAGCCATATACGAGAGAAGAAAAAGAAGCAAATTCATTAAAGCAGTATCTTGAATTAGAAAAAGATAAATTTAGTATTGATGTACAGATGATGTTAATGCCAAATCTTCCAGAGAAAGTACAGAAAAAGGCGGTTGAAAGATTATCGGTACGTATTACATCGAGGAATCAAAACAATACTGCAAAAGAGTATTATCTTTCAGATGGAACACCAGTAATTCGTGCACAGTTATCAGTTAAAGAATTACAGGAGATTGAAAAGGATAGTGCTTTATATAGAATTGAGCAAACAGGTTTTTTTCGAATTGAACAAAGTGGACTGGTAAATCTGGATTCTACTGATTTAGAATTGGATCCAGATATTGATACAGATAGCTTACCGGTTGTCGTAGTCCTTGATTCTGGAGTGAATTTTCCTGATGATTTTGCAAATTTGGTGCCCATTCACTGGAAAGCTAGCGATGTTAGCGGTCAGGGGACTCCTCATGGGACATTGGTTGCAAGTAAAGTGGTGTTTTCACATATTGGATTACAGCTTGGAAATGCATATCTTAGGGCACGTGCAAAAGTCATTGATTGCGATATATATGGAGAACAAAAGTCGGTTTCACAGGATGATATGTCTAGGCGTATTGAGGAAGCGGTGGTAGCATTTCATGATGTTGCAAGGATTTTTAATCTCTCTTCAAATGTTGATAAAGCTATTGAAGGAGATGAACTAAGCATTCTTGGTTATCAATTAGATTGCCTCATGAGAAATTATGGAGTCAAATTTGTTATATCGGCTGGAAATCATCATTTGGCTCAGAGTTGTAGTACACTTGAAGAAATACTTGATGATACAGATGCAAGAATTGCTGAACCAGCAGATTCAATGTTGGGAATTACTGTAGGGGCTATTGCTGGTGCAGAGTTAGGTGATGTATTTAGTAAACGTGGAGAGCCAGCTGCGTATACACGTATAGGACCAGGCTTTTCAGGCTTTTATAAACCTGATTTAGTTGCATATGCAGGTAATTTGACTAGATCATTGAAAGTTGCAAATGATCCGTTTTCTTATATGATAATGCCAGGTGGAAAACTAGGGCTTGATATAGGTACGTCATTTTCAGCACCTGTAGTTGCGGGGGATTTAGCAGAGGTTGCAGCATCAATACCACAGTGTGATATTTTGCTTGCGCAAGCATTGCTTTATAATGGAGCTGAAAAAACATGGGATACAAGTAAAATGGATAAAAAAGAAGCAATATATATGGGAAACCAATTTGGAAGAGGACTTTCAGTTCCTGAGAATTGTAAATTTTCTTCACCTCATAGAGTTACTTTTCTTAGAACAGGAAGTTTGCGCAAGGCGCATAAGGAGCATGTGAAATTCCTTATGCCAGAAATCCAAGCTAAGACGAAGGGAACTAATACGACCAAAGTAATAGTCACATGTATCACAGATTCTCCGTTTGATAGGACAAAAGGGGAGCAATATTTTGGAGCAAGCATAACAGCGTCACTTCATAAGATTACTCAGAAGGGAACGCTTGGTAATGGTAATCCTAATAATAGTGACAATAAAGAAAAGTGGGATATGTGTAACCATTTTGAGAACACATTTTCTGGTTTTGGCGCAGGAATGTGGGAAATATGGTTGGATTTATTTACTAAATGGGATATTGATGAATCGATTGAGATTCCGTATCATTTAGCAGTTACTATTGAAGATCTTACAAGAACTAATGATATTTATGAGGCTATTATTAAAGAATCAGCTGGAAGGTATAAACCAATTGAGACAGTTAGAATATCTGTAAGATAAAAAGAAAGATGCTTGAAAAGAAATATGAGTGATGAATAACATATTTGATTTCATAGTTGCCTGAATTATGTAACAATTAATTTAAATGGAACTACATTTGGTGTCAAAGATAATTTCGAAAACATAAGAAAAATTTGCTCACTCATTAAGGAACTTGTTTTAGAGATTCTATTTTCTATTCCAGGTAATTTATCTTAAGTGGGAGCTACTTGAATTTATCAAAATTCGATGAAGAAATGAAATTATCTGTTGAATCGGTATGGTTATTCTAGGATTCGCGTACAGAATACTCTTTATAGAATTCACTATATTTCTGGTATTCTGTACGGATGCGCTAGGGTAGAAAAACAGATATTATCTAAGTTGCGTGTCCATTGCTGTTAGGGGGACATTATATTCAATTTATAAAATGATTAAGCTGTAGAGAATGTGAAACGTACAAGCTTTTACTTACTTATTGCTGATGGAGTGTCAAGATTTATAATAAGTGATAATCTATCATTTGTTTATGATAGACCTAATGGTTTAAGAGAAAAATTGATACCTATTACGCCCAAAATATTAATGTTCAAAGGACAGTTGATGATATAAAAATACAGTATTATGTGAGTTGTATTACAGATATTGCTGTAGAAGGATATAATAAGATAATAGTGTAGACCGGTTTGTCTTTTTAAAGAATTCTAAGGAGTAAAACAGGTCAGATGCTAAAATTTTATATAGTTGTAGCACATTCCAAAAAGTATTGGAGTTCGGAGACTCAGGAAGTTTCATAAATGTTTGAAAGGCTATAAATAAGAAGGGAGAGATTTGTAAATGGTAGATGCTAATAAGCATTATCCTAATTTAACATGGGCGCAATTTGCTGTGTGCAATGATGATGCAACAGGCGCCTTTGAAGACATGTCACGACGTTTGTTTTCTTTAGAATTTTTAGAAAAAGGTGTAGTACCGCATTCAGATCATAATAATCCAGGTATAGAAGTGTTACCAATTTTGGAACGGGCACATTCTGATGGAAGCAAACAAAGGAAAATTAGTTTTCAAGCGAAATATTTTGAAAACGAAGTTAGTTTTGCAAAAATAAAGGATTCAATGAATCAGGCTATTAAACATTATGGAGATGAGCTTGATTTAATTTATCTTTTCTGCAATAAGACACTTACTACTACAAGTAAGGGTTATAAGGACATTGTTGCATTATTAGAAAAGGCAGGAATTGAATTATCTCTGATTTCCAATAAGGAAGTGTTGGATTTGGTAGCAAATCATACAGAAATAGCCAGTTATTTTTTTATGCCTCGTAAAAGACCAGATGATGTTCAAATAGATTTGACACATACCGGTATTATTGTTAATACTGATGATAATAGCGGATGCAATTATTATCTCGTTAGAGCAAGTGAACAAGTTATTGATCCAAGATTAATAAAAAATTATGTTCAAGAGAAAATTCAGATTTGTCAATCTTTAATATTGGAAATTCGTTTTGATAAACTTAGAGAAGAAATTGAAGAAATTTTTACATATAAGCTTACTGGAGTTGAGGGGACTGAAACGCTGTTGTTCTATAAAGCAGTTCTGGAGTTACGTGAAGGTAAGGAGATTAAAATTTCAGTAGATGGTCTTACAGAACAGGATAAGATTGAGCTGTCATGGATGGAGGCATATTATAAAAATCCAGTACCTATTAGTATATATACTTTTGCTAGTCATCGTATTGAAAGCCAGGTAATTGTATTGGATAAGATGTTTTCATCACAATTATGGAATGCAGTAACGGTACTATGTAAAGAAATTGTGGATGATGGATCGTCGAAAATAATTGATACGGTTAAACAATATTATGGTTTGGCTTTATTTAATTTACAAAAATATGATTTGGCTTCAGATATTCTGAAAGCACTTTACCAGAAAAATTCCACAGAAAATAATTGTGTATATTCAGTTTTTGCAGAGATAAAGAATATTAACGATATATGGAGACAAGGCAATTATGGATACAGAGAAAGACTGAAGGAATTAATTAAACAACTTGAGTTGTTAAAAGACAATAAACAATACAAGCATAATATAAGTCTTGTTGCAATGTTATATCTTGAAAGTGCATATAATTTGGGAATTGATGAAAAAGAATATGTTGAAAAGGCTATTGAAAGATATCAGGAATTCCCTGAGGATGTTAAGAATGAAAAAGGGGTAAAATATCTGTATGCACTTTGTCAGGAATTAAATGGTAATATTGAAATTGCCGAAAGTATATATGAAGGCTTAGATTGGAAGAATGACGCAACTATTGCATATAAGTATTTGATATGTAAATTGTCAAGAAATAACTATGCTGAAGTCATTGGAGCATATAACAATATTGTTCCTTGCGTAATAAATACAAAGCTTAGGAGCTTGTATTTGACGGCAGTGTATCATGAAGATAATGGTGCTTACCCAAATCAATTAAAAAAAATATTATCTGAGGTACAGGATGATCTTGAGGGTATTATTGATATTGCAGTAGGGGTAAATGAAAAGAAATGTTTAGAAGATAATATTATTCCGCTTGTCAAAAAGTATTTAGATGCAGAAGTAAATAAACTTGCTTTCATACAGAAGATGGACTTACTTTTGATTTTATCACGTGCCGGTGAGCTGGAAATTATATTGGCCATACTAAGAAATATGCAAGATATAGAAGTTTTAAATCGATACGTTATAAGACAAATATATGAGGCATCCTTCGTTGTTAGTAATGGAGAGTTTATTAATCATGATAAAGCTTTGATAAAAACTGAAAAATTGGAATCAGCAGAATTAATTGCAGATATTTTTTTGAAAGCTAATGTATCGCGAAAAGAATTTTTACAGATAAAATATCTCTGTGCCGGAGCTGAGGAGAAGAAAATTAGCATGTTGAAATATGCTAAAGAGCTTTTTGAAATCACAAATGAGGAAGGCTGGGCAAGAATTATTGTTGCTATGCTTTTTGAAAGAAATGAAACCGATTTCAAGGCATATGCTCCATATATAACTGTTTTAGGCAATTCTACAAAACCTGAGCACTGTATGGCGGTTGCATTTGCAATGCTACGTTTGGGAAAGACAGATGAGGCTGACTTATATGTATATAAAGCGTTGTATTATCTGAATGGTGTGGACAATTATGAAATATACAAAAATTATCTAGCCTACTATAATCAGAATCTTAATCGGTACCATGATGGCGAGAAATTGAAAAAAGTAAAAAATAATTGTGTAGTCACACTTAAAGAAAATATATCGGATAATTTTAGAAAATCGAAGGTTATTACGGTATGTCTTGATTCAGAAAGCGAATTTTCAGATCCAAACAACATGAGTATGGGAATTAAACATATTCCAAATAGCAGCTCTTTATATCTCAAAATACAAGGAAGCAGCTTGAATCAGATACTAAAAATTAGAGGCAGTAGTTATCGTGTAGTTAATATACAATCTCGAGCAAATTTTGCCATGGGCTTTATCTTTAGAAAAATTGGTGAGCATTCTGAAAAATTTGATGGAGCGGTATTTGTGTTGTCAGCGGAAAAGCCAGAGGATTTGGTAGATAAGCTTAAATCAGTAATGGACAAAACAGAACAAAACGAAAAAATGTTAAATTTTTATCATTTTGAAGAAAATGAAATGGGCTTACCTATAGATTCTTTTACAAATGGTGATTATGACCGATATATAGATGCATTAACAAGGCTTCTTTATGCAAAGAATCAAGCATTTTATACTGGATATCCGACATATGAGAACGAAGAAAATCAAAGATATGTTCCAATGTTATCTACTTTGGTCTTGTTAAGCTCTATGAATCTACTGAGCGTGCTGGAAAGAATTAAACATAACTTGATTCTTCCAACATCGTATATGGATTTTTTTGCTGAAAGATATAGAAAAGCTAAGGAAATGAGCTCTGTGTCACCAGGAAAATTGGTGAATGTAAACAATCAGCTAACATTGGTTAAAAATGATGAGTTTCATGTAGAA
>OLPV01000652.1_pt1 | contig 28641 bp, 30 predicted proteins | sample 1671961 | NCBI WGS metagenome assembly OLPV01 (sample SAMEA3136630, study PRJEB25190) | human gut metagenome | biome: human gut; feature: human-associated habitat; material: faeces | place: Austria | collected 2013
GAGCTTTGCAGGCTTGTGGTACTGAACACGGCCTCGATACAGCTCATCCCCTTGACGATCGCCGCAGTGCGCTCCGCAAACGGCGCGGCCTCCGCCTTCGACATCATGCCCGCCGTGTGGTTCAGCTCCGTCGTGTCAGTCGCGGTCGGGCTTGCGATGGCGAAACTGCTCGCGCGCGTATGGCGATGAACACGCTGCTCGACCTGACCGCGCCGGTCATCGTCACAGCCGCATGTGTGCTGGCGCTTTACAAGGGCGTGGACATCTTCGCGGCGATGACCGACGGCGCGAAAAAGGGACTGCGTGTCATGGCCGGCATTCTCCCCGCGCTGCTCGTGCTCTTCCCCGCGATATACCTGCTGCGCGCCTCCGGCATACTGGAGCTGCTGGAACGGCTGCTCGCGCCCGTGTTCAGGGCGCTGGGCATCCCGGCGGAGACTTCGCTGCTCATGCTGCTTCGCCCGATCTCCGGCAGCGCGGCGCTCAGCGTGAGCGCGGAGCTTATTGCGCGCTATGGGGCGGACTCGCTCGTCGGCCGCACCGCCGCTGTTATGATCGGCTCAAGTGAAACGACGCTATATGTCGTCGCAGTGTACTTCACCGCCGCAGGGGTCAAGGATAGCCGCTGGGCGATCCCCGCGGCGTTGTGCGCCGACCTCGCGTGCTTCCTGTCCTCGGCGTGGATATGCAGAATTCTCTGGGGCTGAAAAATATATGTTGAAAAATGAATAAAAAGTGTTAGAATAAGTGCATATTCATTTGCGGGGGTATGCCAATGAAGCGCTTATTCGGCTCATATAATTGGAAAGGCATCATCATCGATCTTGTGTACTGCGTTGTCGGCAGCGCGCTGGTCGGCCTGAGTCTTTCGATGTTCACCATTCCGAACGACATCGCGCCGGGCGGCGTGTCCGGTCTGTCGACGGCGCTCGCGTACATCACGCCGATACGCGTGAGTATATGGAACCTGATGCTGAACGTGCCGCTGCTGCTCTGCGCATGGAAGCTGCTCGGCCCGCGCTCCCTCGCAATGACGCTCATCGCCACGCTGCTGCTGTCCGTGTTCATCGACCTGACAGCGCTGCTGCCCGTGTACACCAGCAACGCCCTGCTCGCCTCAATATTCGGCGGCGCGCTGAGCGGGCTCGGCGTGGGGCTGCTGTTCCTGCGCGGGATAAGCACCGGCGGGACGGATCTGCTCGCGCTGATGATGAAAAAGCCGTTCCCGAACCTCCCGTCCGGCACGATGCTGCTCGTGATCGACGCCTGCGTCGTCGTGTTCGCAGTACTCATTTTCCGCGATATCGACGTCGCGCTCTATTCGACCATCGCAATCCTCGTGTCCTCGAAAGTCATCGACGCGCTCGCCGAAGGCGTGGACTACGCCAAGGTCATCTACACCGTCACCGACCGCGGCGACGAGGTGACGAACGTGCTGAACACCTACACCGACCGCGGCACGACAATAATCCCCGCCGTCGGCGGCTATACGCGCGGCGAGAAGCAGGTCGTCCTGACCGTCACGCGCCGCAACGTGCTTGCGCAGACGCTGAAGCTCATCCATCAGGCCGACCCCAAGGCCTTCACCTTTGTCATGGACTCCACCGAAGTTCACGGCGAGGGCTTCAAATTGGATTAAAAAATCAGAAAGACGGGTCAAAACCCGTCTTTCCTTCTGTCCTTTTCGGCGGCTATGCGTATCACGCGGCGCACGAAGAGCCACAGCAGGAGGAAGCCCGCCGTGATTATCACCGCGCCCATGATATGCGCAAGCTCCGGGCCGGAGCCGCCCGCGTCGCCGCTGCTGATGAGCACCTTGCCGTCAATGCTCAGCTCACGCAGGAGCCGTCTGCCGGAGCTGTCCGCCGGGGTGCAGCGCACCTGCGCGCTCCGCCCCTCGTAGCTCTCGCTGCGCATACGCTCTGGAAGGCGGTTGAAGATATATTCCGAGCCGAACTTATCGCGCAGGACATAGAAGCTGTCTCCGCCGCGGCTCTCGACCTCGACCGAGCCGACGATTATATTCTTCGTCACCAGCGCCTCGTCGCCGCCGTTATCCGGCTGTGAATACACGTACATTCCCGCCAGCATCAGCGCGACTGCGCCAAGCAGCGACAGCGCCGCAGTAAAATATTTCTTCATTTCCCCGCCCCCAAGCAAAAGATGTTCGGTAGTATTATGCCAATAATTTCCGCCGGTTATACAAGCGGAACGGCACATTCCCTGCGGGCGTATCGGGGCACGGATATGAACTCCGAATTGATATTGAACGCAAAAAAGCCAAGCGGCGATGCCGCTTGGCTTTTTCAAAACAAATATTTACTGCTCTCTTGCAGCTTCCATACCGGCGATAAGAGCCTTCTTATTACCTTCGAGGAAGCGAGCCTTGCGCTCGCCCAGCTCAATGCGGATAGCCTCGGTCATCTTATCCAGATCGACGATCGGCTCCTTCTCCAGCATTGCGCCAAGGATAGCGACGTTCGCGCCCTTGGGATTGCCGACTGCCTCGGCGATGCGGTTAGCGTCGCAGTAGACAACGGTGATATCATCACGGGTGGACTTGCGATCGATAATGGAGCTGTTAATGACCAGCAGTCCGCCGGGCTTGACATGCTCCTCGAACTTATCGAGAGAGGGCAGGTTCATCACAACGATAACGTCGGCCTTGTCGACCAGCGGGGAGGCGACATCCTTATCGCTGACGATAACGGAGCAGTTCGCGGTACCGCCGCGCATTTCGGGGCCGTAGGAGGGCAGCCAGGAGACGTGCTTGCCGTCCAGCATTGCGGCCATGGCAACGAATTTACCGATCAGGAGCATACCCTGACCGCCGAAGCCTGCAAAAATGAACTGTTTCATCATAATTATTCAGCAGCCCCCTTGTCTTTATATACGCCGAGAGGATAGTAAGGGATCATGTTCTCTTCCAGCCACTTCATAGCCTCGATGGGATTGAGACCCCAGTTCGTAGGACAGGTGGACAGCACTTCGATAAGGCAGAAGCCCTTACCCTCAAGCTGATACTGGAAAGCCTTCTTGATGGCCTTCTTGGTCTTGATGATGTTGGCGTTGTTGTTGACAGCGCAGCGCTCGATGTAGTAAGAGCCGGGGATGGTCGAGAGCATCTCTGCAACGCGGATAGGCGCGCCGCACCATGCCTCGTCACGACCTTTGGGGGAAGTGGTGGTCTTCTGGCCAACGAGGGTGGTAGGAGCCATCTGGCCGCCGGTCATGCCGTAAATAGCATTGTTGACGAAAATGGTGCAGATGTGCTCGCCGCGGTGTGCAGCGTGGACGATCTCAGCAGTACCGATGGAAGCGAGGTCGCCGTCGCCCTGGTATGTGAATACGAGGGTATCCTTGCCGACAACGCGCTTTGCGCCGGTTGCAACTGCGGGTGCGCGGCCGTGTGCGGCTTCGTACATATCGCAGTTAAAGTAATCATATGCAAATACGGAGCAGCCGACAGGTGCTACGCCGATGACCTTACCTTCTTCGATAACGCCTTCCTTTTCGAGCTCCTCAATGGACTCTGCTACCAGACGGTGGATAATGCCGTGGTTGCAGCCGGGGCAGTAATGGAAAGTCTTATCGGTAAGGAGTTTAGTTCTCTCAAATACTACGGACATTTATTTACCCTCCTTCATGCTCTTGATCTTTGCAACGATCTCGTCGGTGGTGGGCATCTGGGAGCCGCAATGGCCGAAGAAATCAATGGGCTTTGCGCCGTTGACAGCGATCTTAACGTCTTCGATCATCTGGCCTTCGTTCAGCTCTACGTCGAGAACTGCCTTTACGCCGTCAGCATTGGCTGCTTCTGCAACAGCCTTGTACGGGAACGGCCATACGGTGATGGGACGTACCAGACCGACGTTGATGCCTTCGGCCTTGAGCTGATCAATAGCAGACTTTGCGATACGAGCAACAGTGCCGAATGCGGTGATAATGTACTCTGCGCCTTCGCAGTTGTAGTTTTCCCACATCTTCTCGTTCTTGGCGACCTCAGCGTACATTGCCTGCAGGACTGCGTTGTGCTCGGAAAGGGACTCGGTGTCGATGTAAATGGAGTTGATGACGCCGCGCTTCTCGGGATCGTCGCCGGGCTTCCAGCCGGTGCAGGCCCAAGGCTTCTTCTCGGGATCGATCTTGAACTCGACCATCTCGGGCATCTCAACAGGCTCCATCATCTGAGCGATGATGCCGTCTGCGATGAACAGTACGGGGATACGGTACTGCTCTGCCTTGTCGTATGCGAACATCATGATGTCAACTGCTTCCTGTACGGAAGAGGGTGCGTAGGTCAGCAGGTGGTAGTCACCGTTGCCGCCGCCCTTGACAGCCTGGAAGTAGTCGCCCTGAGAAGCCTGAATGTTGCCGAGGCCGGGGCCGCCGCGCATTACGTTCAGGATAACGCAGGGAAGCATTGCACCTGCGCAGTAGGAGATACCTTCCTGCTTCAGGGAGATGCCGGGGCTGGAGGAAGAAGTGATTGCACGGGCGCCGGTACCGGCTGCGCCGTAGATCATGTTGATCGCCGCGACTTCGGACTCTGCCTGCAGGAAGCAGCCGTTTACGTCGGGATCAAACATACGAGCGGACATGTATTCAGGAATCTCAGTCTGCGGGGTGATGGGATAGCCGAAGAAATAACGAGCGCCAGCTCTGATGGCTGCCTCTGCAATAGCTTCGCTACCCTTCATAAGAGTTTTTGCCATTATAATTTCCTCCTTAATCCTTCTCGATGTGGATTACCACGTCGGGGCAAGTGCGTGCGCAGGATGCGCAGCCGATGCACTCTTCAGGTTTTACAACCTCTGCCGGGTGATAGCCTTTTGCGTTGATTTTTGCCTTGGAAAGTTCAATGCAACCCTTGGGGCAAGCTCTTGCACAGAGACCGCAGCCCTTGCACAGGTTCTCATTGATGGTTACCTTTACCATTTTGCTACCTCTTTTCTTTATTTTTGCTTTTTGCTAATTTATTTAAATCCGCATAAAGCGGGGTCGCGCAAATCAATGCTTGAAATTTTTCTGCGGATCGACCGTGTGCAGTCCGTATTTAATATACGAATCCCAATCACGGTGCATGTACACATCTATGGGGATGGGCTTGCCGATATACTTCGGATCGTGCCCTTCGGAAAGGAACTGTTCAAGCAGATCCTTTTTGCCTGTCGTATATGCCACGGGGATACCCGTCCTGTCGGAGACTTCCTTGAGCATCTTGTATCCGTCGCGCAGCTCCTCGACGCTTGTTTCCGTTGCAAGGTTTGCGTTGTTGATCATGCCTGTTATCTGGAGTCTTGAATGTGCCTGCATTCCCTCCTGAAGTCTTATGAGCTTCTCAACCGTGCCGGAAAGCGGTCTGCGGATATTGACGACGTTGAGCACCTCGAGCGAGCCCGGCTCAAGATCGACGAAATCCTGATGATATCTGCCGAGCGCCGTTGCGCCGACATCATCTCCGCCGACGTCGAACACTACCGTGTCCCATTCAAGGACGAATGCCGAAGCGACCTCCGCCGGAAGCGAGAGCGTTTCGATACCGGAGCATGCATAGTTAGGAGAGACAAGCCTTATCTCCTTCTGCTCGACCATCTTGCCGCGCTCGGTAAGTCTGAAATATGTGTTGACCATATCAAGGTCTATAAGTTCTGTCCTGTCTCCGCGTGCGGCGGCCTGCATTGCGAAGTTCAAAGCAAGCTCGCTTTTGCCGCTGCCGTAGTTGCCGATGAGGACTTTAACGTTTTTCATCGCCGGTAACCTCCGTTCATTATATGAACGCATTCAATTGTTTATATTGTAGCATCCTGCAATTTTTCCGTCAACAATTCTGCTTGTTAATTTCAAGATAATCGTACTTAATAATTCACAAAAATTGAGCATATTTTTTGTGGATTTAGTCAAATGAAATATTTTCTTAAAAGTTTTGAGCTGAAATCAGTGCATTTTTTGCTTCCAGTTTGCTATTTTGCATCGGCAAGCGCGAAAATGCAATTTTGGCATGCTTTCAGATATTTTGATGCTTAAAATGTGCAGACACAGTTTTGTCTGTATCTGCACATTTTATCGTCGAATGCACTATTGAAGCATTCCGTATTTAATTTTAATGCGCCTGAGTTTGGAAAGCACGGGCTTTTGCAGCAAAAGCAGGAACACAACGGTTCCCGATGCATGGATAAGATTGAACGTAAATCCGGAGGCATACATTGCAAGCAGCGCCTTCCAGCTCATCTCCTGCGAGTACATAAAAAGCGATCCTGTGTCGAGCAAAACACCGTAGATAATGAGCACCGAGAAGAAGCCGTATATCAGCATCGGAGCCGTTTTCACTTCCCTGTCGCGGAACAAAATTCCGGCAAAAAAGCCGACGAGCCCGAAGCCGAACATCTGCCACGGCGTCCACGGCCCCTGGCCGAAAAACATATTTGATATAAGCCCTGCCGCGGCGCCGGTGATAAATCCGGCCTCGGCATTGAACGCAACGGCCGTGAGTATGACAATGGCGCACACGGGCTTAAACTGCGGTGCCCAATAGAAAGCCACTCTTCCTGCCACAGCAAACGCCGTCATGACCGCAAGCAGCACGATCTCGCTCACCTGCGGCCTGCGTACTTCAAACCGGGCGAAAAACGGCAGCATTGCAAGCAGTATGATGATAACCGACGTTAGGTAGTATTTTCGGCTGCTCCACAGCCATGTTTCGACCGCGATTGCGGCGGCCGAAAGCACGATCACCGCAAGCGTCACGGTCACGCGGCCTTTTTTCACTGTTTGAGGCATTCGATCACCTCCCCGGTGAGGACCGCGTTTTCAATCATGCCGCGGCTGAGCCTGGCAGCCGCCGTAGTGTAAAAGAAATTGCCGGAGAAAAACTTGCGCGGTGCACTCCGGCAGACAATTTCACCGCGAAACAGCAGGGCGCAGCGATCGGCGCATTGCGCGCAGAACTCGATGTCGTGGCTTACGAGGAATATGGTTTTGCCCTCGGCCTTGAGACGGGACAGAAGCTCGCCGAAGCGGCGCTTAAACTCACCGTCCATTCCCTTTGTCGGCTCGTCAAGAAGCAGCACGTCGGGCGCGGTAAGCAGCACTTTTCCGAGTGCAAGGCGCTGCTGCTCGCCGCCGGATATATCAAACGGGTGGCGCGAAAGCACGCCTTCAAGCTCCAAAAGCTCCGTGATATGCAAAAGCAGCGCCTCTTCCGGATCAAGCTCTTTTAGCTCGTCGAGCACCGTGTCCTTAACGAAAAGCTCGCGCGGATCCTGCGGCAGCGCCGCCACACGCGCACCATAGGTCTTTACCTTGCCGCGATATGGTTTTAGCCTTCCCGACAGCAGACCGGCAGTTGTGCTTTTGCCCGAGCCGTTACCGCCGAGGAGCGCAAAAATTTCGCCCTTATTAAGTGTGAGGCTCAGTCCGCGCAAAATATCCGGTGCGTTTTTTTCATATCTGAACCAGCAGTTTTTCAGCTCCGCCGCCAACTCCGGGTTAGGCTCGGCAGACGGCTGAGCCGCTTTTACGGAAGCGTGCGCTCGCGATGCGATAAACGCCCTTGCGTCGCTCACGGTGAGCGGTGCGTCGCCCTCGCCGTCAACGGCCGCAAATATCTGCACAGCAGCCGGCATAGACTCGAAAACAGCGCTGCTTTTCACCTGCATTACCGTTTTTTTCGGTTCGCCGAAGGCTATGAGCCGTCCCTCGTCGAGCACGGCGAGCATGTCCGCCATCGGCAGCGCTTCCTCAAGGCGATGCTCGGTCAAAATAACCGTCAGGCCGAGATCCTCGCTCATTTTGCGCAGAGTGCCGAGAAAGTCGGCCGCCGCAATGGGGTCGAGCTGACTTGTCGGCTCATCGAGGATCAGCACATCCGGCCGCAGCACGGCAGCGGACGCCAGGTTTATAAGCTGCTTCTGTCCTCCAGATAGCTCCGCGACGTTTTTTTCAAACAGCTCGTCCAAGCCGAAATAGCTTGCCATTTCGGCAACCGCAAGGCGCATTCTTGCCTGATCCCAGCCGAGACTTTCGGGTCCGAAGGCAAGCTCGTGGAACACCTTGTCGGTGACTATCTGATCATCCGGGTGCTGAAAGACAAAGCCTATTCTCCGCGCCTGCTCGGCCTGGCCGACAGCATCGAGCGCTTTACCGAAAAACAGCACCTCGCCCTCGGCCTTGCCGTGGTCGGCAAGGCATGTCTTGAGTCTGCGCAGGAGCGTACTCTTTCCGCTGCCGCTGGCTCCGCAGATAAGCGTGATCCTGCCCTCGGGTATCGACAGCGTTATATTGTCGACCGCAGGCTTATTCTCGTTTGGATATGTAAAGCTCAGATCGCGGATCTCAAACGCCGCCATACCAGGGCCTCCTTTGCATCAAAAAGCTGCGGCAAAAAGCACAGAAGCGCAAACGCCGCCATCCCGAGCGCCGGTATGCCGCCGAAGCCGCTTATTATTACCGACGGGAAATAGCGCGCGTATATGCCGCCGCTGACGACGCATGCTGCCGTCACACCGACGGCGAAAGCGCACAAAACCATCGTCACAGCGTCGCGCGCCGTGAATCTGTACAGCGAAAAGCTCGTGCGCCGGGCAGCGCCGTAGCCGCGGCTTTTCATTGAGTTTGCCGCGGTAAGCGAGCTTTCAAGCGCCCATGTCAGCGTGACCGACAAAACCTTCATGCTGTTTTTTACGCGGCGGATAAATCCGCCCTGAGCGCTGCCCTGCCCTATCTGCGCACGGGCAGCATCGATGCTGCGAATTTTTCGCCCAAACTTCGGCACGAACCGCAGCGCCATCGACAGCAGCAGCGAAACCGATGGGCTGAGTCTGCCGAACAGGCACAGGAGCTTATCCGACGTCATGACGACGTTAAAGCACTCAAACCACAGTATCACCGCGCTGAACATCACCGATGCGTAAAAGCCGAAGGTCAGAGACTCTTTCGTTACGGCGTTGCCGTTTGACAGATAAAAAAGCGGTGTCACACCTGCGTGGTTAAAAAGTGCATTGAGAACCGACATGAAAATGAGAAACGGCACAAGATAGATAAGCGTTTTTCCAAAATGCCGCGCGCCTTTGAGGATGCAGACATAGCCTGCCGCGGCAGTAAGGCTTATTATAAGCAGCACCGGATGCATATAAAGCATCGTCAGTGTGATCACGGCGGCGAAAAAAGCAAAGCTTGCCGCCGGGTGCAGCTGCGAAAATGCGTCGTTCATGCTCAGGCCACCATGCTTCCGCCGACGTCCGCGCCGAGGTTGCAGGTATAGCGCCACCTGATCACGTCACCGTCCTGCAGCGCATAGCGGCTGCATCCGTAGTTTGGAAACCATCCGTTGACGCTGTACATCCACCCGGAAAGCTCGCCGCAGTCAAACTCATACAGATTGTGTATGCCCTCGACATAGGCGCTGTTATAGCCCGGAGTGAACGTTGCTTCAAGGTGGATATTATTCTCGCGGCAGACGCGCTGCAAAACATCGAATACAGACTCGCCCTCGGAAAACTCAACTGTGACGGCGCCGAGCACAACTCCGTCCGTCGGAAGCACATCAAGCTTTGCCGGGTCAAGGTCGGAGAGATTGTTAAGTATCGTTGCGCAGTCGATCGATATCGTGCAGTGCAGCTTTTTGCTCGTGTCAACATTCGATTTGTCGGGCTCGACCGGGCTTGCCTGCCGGCACGGGGTCTGTGCCGTACTTGTCCTTCTCGGTGCGGCTGCCGTCGGAGAGATTTGCTGTATTGCTCGGTTCGGGTGTCGGCTCGACCTCATCGGCGCGGATGATGTACGAAAAAACGTCCGCTCTGATCTTGAAGCTCAGCGTGGTTTTATCGCCGCCGGTAACGGACGCAGCGCACAGCTTTTTGCCGTCTGCATCATAAACGCTCGCGGAAAGAGCATCCCACTTATCATTGAGTGTGACCGAAAGCGTCGGCAGAAAGCCGAAGCTTTTGTCGCTTTTAAGCGTGATCTCAACGCTGCCATCGGTTTTTTCCGTTATCGCCACAGCCATGCACAGATCCTGCGGATTCGTTACCTCAGTGCCAGGAACCGTCCATTTATAGCTTATCTCGCCGCTTTTTCCGCATATTGAAGCGATCTCGCCGCTGTCACGCAGCTGCGAAAAAACATCTTTTGTTATAACGCCGTCTTCGCCGAGGTCAATGTCCCCGGCGAAGTTTACGGCTTCCGCGTTCTTCATGCAGCCTGCAAGCAGGCTGCATATCATAAGAACGAGAAGGATAAGTGCAATTGATCTTTTTTTCATTTCAATGCTGCCGCACGGTAGATAAACGTTACGATCTCGGCACGGGTGCACACTGCGCCGGGACGGAAGCTTCCGTCGTCAAAGCCAAGCGTAACGCCGTTATCGGCAGCCCACATGACTGCATCGTAATAGAATGCGCCGGTGTTGGTGACGTCTGTGAAGCCGTGTGCCTGATCGGCCTTCGGAGTGTCCATATAGCGGTGCAGGAAGGTAACTGCCTGTGCGCGAGTGCAGGTCGCATTCGGAGAGAACGTGGTTTCGGTCGTACCCTTTGTTACGCCCTCTTCGGCAGCCCAAGTGATAGCATCGATATAATTCTTATCGGTGACGTCCGCAAACTTGCAGCTGCCGCTTACCTCGGGACTTCCGGCAAGTCGGTAAAGGAAGGTTACTATCTGCGCGCGGGTGCAGGGCACATTGGGCGCAAACTCGTCCGCACTGAAGCCGCGCACGATATTATTTGCGCTGCCCCACAGGGTCGCTTCGTAGTAATAGTCCGTTTCTTTCACGTCGGCAAAGCCATTTGCAGCCCTTACGCTTACCTTGCATACGGCAGGAATTATTGCGTTATTCTCTGCCGTAGCGACAACGCAGTAATCCCCTGCCTTTGCAAAGCTGATGCTGTACTCGCCGTTTCCTTTGGATACGGCCTTGAAGCCCTCTGCCTCGGTCTTGAGATCGGCCGTGTATGCCTTGAGCTGAGCTTTATCATAGCCTTCAAACTTCGGGCTCCAGTTTTCGTCATAGCCGTTCTGAGCTATGAGCTTTACGGAAGCTGCGGCATAGGTCTCGCAATCGAAGGCCGGTGTTTCAAAATAGGAATATGCGTCGTTATTGGGATAGGAGTTTGCGTTTATGTATGCATAGACATGCTGGCCTTCGCTGACCTTGTCGCTCAGTCCCATGGCCATGGCGTTATCGACAAAATAGCCGAAGTTGCCGCTCTCGTCGCCCCAGAGCTTGGTTATGTATGCGCCGTAGTCGCCGGTTGCGGATGCATAGCCGGCCGCTGCGCCGCCTTCATAATACTGCTCGTGCGTGGCGTACATGACCTCGTCGATATCGATCGAGCCGTCATTATTGCGATCGTATGCGGTCACGGAAGCGTAGCTGAGCTCAACGCTGCCCTTGTCGGCAATGCTGACGAGCACATCCGCGCTCACGGTTGAAGAAAGGCAGAAGATATTGCCGCTGTCGTTTTTATAATAGAGGTTGCCGTTATCGTCGGCAACGAGGCTTGCAATGCAGTACTGCTCATAGCCTTTTGCGTCGTAAAGCTCGGTAAGCTCGGTCTTGCTGACATCGTCGGCCTTGACCTTAATGAGCGAAACGCCGCCGGGATCCATATTGTAGGTGCTGTAGAAATACAGATAGCCGGTGCTCTTGAGATATGCCGTTGACAGGAGCATCTCGCACTGGGGATAGCCGAGCATGTCAACGTGGTTTACGACCTCAAGGGTGTTCTTATCGGCAATGACGAAGCTGCCCGTGGAGCCGCTGTCGGATATGCCGCTGCCCGCGCCGAAGTAGACATAGTTGCCAAATACAACGGGAGTAGACGTGCTCTGAGCGTTGAACGAAACGGTTTTAAGGTCGCTGATCGCACCGCTTTCGGCATTCACCGATGCGCTGCACAGATAGCCGCCCTTGGTGGTGAAATACACCTTGCCGCCGTCAACGGTGATGCTGCTGCGCGCATCGCCGCAGCCTGCAAGCTCGACGGAGGAAACGGGCTTAACCTCCTCGTTTTCCGCATAGGTCTTTTTGAACACGAGCAGCGAGCTTGTGCCCTTGGTTCTGTTTTCGCCGTCGTCGGTGGCTACCACGACATAGCTTCCGACCTCGGCTGCGCCTGCCCAGTAGAAGCCGCCCTTAACGGTGTAGCTCCACAGGAGCTTTCCGGTCTCGGTATCGACGCAGACGAAGTTTGCGTCCTTTGCCTCGCCGTTCCAGAAGCCGGTGTATGCCTTGCCGTCGGCGCAGAGAATGGGTGAAAGAGCCTGACCGGCCAGCTCGTCGCTAACGCTCCACTTACTCTCAAGCGTTTTTGCGTCGAAGGCTTCGAGCGTACCCTTACCGAGCGGCGCGATTATCTCGTCGCCGGTAACGACGGCAGGAGTATAGCCGTAGCTGGGAGAGGAGCTCATCTTTCCGCTTGCAACGATCTCGCCGTTTTCAAAGCTGAGCTTATTGATGGTCGTTCCGACCATGACGATAACGCCATCGTCGGCAACAGTCGGAACGCTGGGAGCGTTCATCCAGTCCGTGCCAAGCTTATTTGCCCACTTGAGCACGGTGTACGACGCATCTGCCGGTGTCTCTGCGGACACGGTGTCGGCAAATGCGGCAGTGCCGGGAATAACAAGGCTCAGAACCATTAAAAGAGCCAGAAGCAGGCTCAGTGATCTTTTTTTCATAGTTATCCTCCAAGTAAGTTTAGTTTATCGTTTATCGCAGCCGCCCTACTCGTAGGTAATGTTGAGCATCCATGCGTCCTCGCGCATATATCCCACCTCCTTTGGATTTCAAATGCGCTTTTGCGGCAAGTCTTCCGGCTCATGGGTCATTCTCGGGCGCGCCTTCCCATAAAAAAAACAGTGGCATCTGCGCCCTCGTCGCCATTCACGGCAGCGGGACTGCTTCGGATTTGCACCAAATTCCTTGTTAGGCCGCGTCAAGCGGCACCGCAAGGCACACTTGATTTAACCATATTATTATATCAGCATTATCGTTTCCGCACAACAGAAAACGCCCTTTTTCACCAAGGAAAAAGGGCGCAAAATTCAGTTTTGATCGTTGGCAAATTTACCTGTGTTGATCTCTCCCCCGTTTTTGACCGTCTCGGTCAACTCGGCATCGGGGATAATGCCGAAGAATATTTTTTCTGCCTCATCGGGGCTTACACTGCTGCAAAACAGATTGAAAAAATACTCGTTATCCGTCCACAAAAACTCGATTTCGCCCTCCTCGTGGGTTATCCTGACGACCTTATAGCCGTTAAGCTCGATATGCTCAAGCGTTGAGCGCTCCGAATCCGACAGGCCGCCGAGCGTGTTGCGCGGATCGCCCGTTACAAGCTCCTGATCAAGCCAAATAATTTCGCTGTTTTCGTTCATGTAGTTGATCGACGCGAACCCAAAATTGGCCATTTGCAAAACGACCTCATATCCCTCCGGAACATATCCGAGAGTGTATACGGTTTCTATCTCCTCCGGCGCGTTTTGGATCACATTCCGGTCAACCGTGAAGAAATACATGCTGCCGTTATCGTGGACAAACATTCTGATAAGCCCTTCCCTGAGCGCCGGGACGGCGAGCACCGTTCCCGTGAGCAGAGCCGCGATTATTGCCGCGATCAGCAGCCTTTTGGCCGCCGTGTTCACGCAGTGCCACGCATTCGAGCCGCTTTTTTTGATCAGCTTTTGCGCTTTCAGCTCAAATTCCGGCGAAAACTCATGCCCTACGCTCTCCGAGGGCGGAACATCGTCAAAGTCGCGCAGGACGCTGTCCAAAATAGCATTTTCAAACGCCGGCCTTGTTTTTTCCATGTTCAAACACCACCCCATCTTCCGCGCAAAACCTCACAAGCAGCTTGCGCGCCCGGCCAAGCTGCTTATCGACCGTAGTCTTTTTCCGGCCGAGAATATCCGCCGTCTGCCCGACCTTAAGGCCGCACACACAATGCAGGAGCAGAACATCCCTGTATATATCCGGCATGCGGCTCATCGCGCGCGACAGCATTTCAACATCCTCCGACGCCGCGATGCGGTCAAACGCGCTTTCGTCATACGAGGCATTGTGCTCGTCAACGGTGTCAATATGCAGCATTTTATCTCGCCGCTGCTTTTCGGGCAGCATGTTCAGCGCCGCATTTTTGGCTGCGGTGAGCGTATACGCGCGCACAAGGCAAGCGTCGTCATCCGGCAGCGTCCTTATGTTGCGCGCTATCCCCAGCAGTGCATTCTGCACCGCGTCCTCCGCTTCGTATGAATCGCGCAGTATCTTGTTTGCGGCAAAAAACATCTGCTCGCGATATTCGTAATATATCTTTTCGAATTTCTTTATATCCTCCGCATCGTCAATAACGGCGGCATAAAGCATAAGCAAGGCTGCTCCCCCCTGTCATTTTCAGTGTATATGATTCTTCCTCTTTTTTCAACCCCCGAAAAAATTTTAAAATTTTTTCGAAAAATGTGTCCTGTATTTTCGTTTTTTCCTGTCTATATAAGCAGAGGGCAAAAAACAAGAAAGAAAGGAGGGATAACAGCATGAAAAGAATAGCATGTCTTATGCTGAGTTTTATCACCATGATCGGTGCGTCTGTTTCGGCATACGCCGCACAGCCGGCCGATGAAGCCGAGCCGCAGAGCTTATACTCGTCAAAACCGACTGTTGTTTTTTTAATCAGTGAAAATGGCAAAGCTTCTGTTAAGCTAAAGTGTATGGGAAACCGTGACGTAACCAAGATTACGTCAAAAACATGCATTGATAAAAAAGTCGGCACAAAATGGGTCAGAGTAAACGTCGGCACATCGGACAATTACCTGTATCTCACGGCAAATTCATCAACTCTCATAGCAAGTCATCCCGTTTCGCTCACCGGTTCGGGCTCTTACCGCTGCATAACCACATTCACGCTATACGCAAAAACAAGCGAACCAATCACGCTCATCAAGTTCGCAGAATATTAAGGTTCAAGAAAGGAGTAATAGCTTTTGAAGAAGTATGTTTCTTATGATAAACTATTATTAACATGCATAATAGTTCTTTTTTCAATTTATTTATCTATTACATTAATCTCTACGTCTTTTGCTGACTATACCACAACCGCAACATGTTCTCATACTGCTCTTGGAGTACAGTATTCTTAAGTAGCACACCCGCACAAATATTTTAGAACCTGTAAGAGTTGTAATACTAAGGTCTACGTTGGTGGTCATGCCACTAAGAATCATGGTGACGGTTCATGGGGTAGTGGAACTTGTCCGCAATGTGGATCTCATTCTTATCCAATCCCTACCGTCGATCAGATAAACGCTTCTCTTAAACAGCACCCCCACATAGTTGGCGTAAAATGCAAGTGCGGCAGTGTAAAATATACTGACCCACAAATCAATCCTGACTGTTCTTCTTGCATAAGTACATATAACATCAAAAGCAAGTCAGCCACCGGCAACAGCGTATTATATCTTTCTTATTTAGATGGAGATTCCGGTGCCGCAATTTCTACGACGTTCCCTGTACCCGTAAAAATGACATTTCAAAGCAAGTATTCTAAGAGCGGTTCAAACTTCACATCATATTCATCAAAAATTACTTGCGTTTTCAATCAAAACTCTGTTCCACCCGAAGCAAAAAGCCGACTACACCTTTTCGCAACTGCACAAGTAGATTACTACAACAATTCGAATTCAAAGTTATACACAAATACGCTATCTGCACCGGCTTCAAACCCCATGCCTGCAAGTCGCACTGGCGGAAAATTTTCAAAGTCTCCCATTCCAAGTTACTCTTTAGCTGGAGCAACTGGATACGCAGAAGGTCTTATTCCTCCACGCAGCGTTTCCGTAAAATTAACATATACTTTTTAAGAGGTGATTATCAATGAAAAAGAAAACCGCAATAATATTATGTTCCGTTTTGGCGGTTATAATAGTCTGCTCGATATGCGTTGTTTCGTTCGGTGACGAGATATCGTTCCTTAAGTCACTGGGCATAAGCTCAAAGCAGAGCGACGACACGGTGCTTGCCGAGTACAAGGACTTCAAGGTCACGCAGGGCATGGTAAATTTCCAAAAGAGAGCCGCAAATCTTACCGGAGATAACCCGAACGTTAAGGCAAGCGATTACACGAAGGACGCCATAACAGATCGTCTGCTTATAGGGCGGATGCTCGTCGAGGAGGCGGAAAGCCGCGGCGTTGCAGCAACCAAGGCCGAGATGGAAGAGAACCTCAGCTCGCTCAAGGCAAGCTACAACGATTATCCCGAGGTCAAAAAGCAGGTCGATGAGTATTGCTCCGGCGCAGGGCTGAGCATAGACGAATACTGGACGCAGGTTTATGACCAGTCGTATGATCAGATATCAAGAACAAATCTCCGCATTCAGCTCGGAAAGGATTTTTGCAGCGAAACCGGCTATAACGGCAGCGTTGACGATGCGCTGATGACCGATGAGTTTGACCAATACTATAACGACCACCGCGCGCAGCTTTTAAAGGAGCATCAAAGCGACGTGAAGTATTACAGCTGACCGGGTTGCAGCGGCATGTACGGTTTGATATAATACAAGAAAACAAGGAGGTAACGCCATGAGTAAAATATGCCCGTACTGCGGCGGTGAGCTGCTGACAGGATACATTCAAAGCCGCGACGGCGTTTGCTGGAGCGAAAAGAAAAAGCTTGTGTCCGCTCTGCCGGGGCTTGCAAAGGATGAGCTGTATCTTCCCGATGGGCACATCGGAAAAGAGGTCACGGCGTTAAACTGCCCGAAATGCCGCGTTATACTTATAAATTACAAGGATTATCCCTATGACCACCCGATATTTCACAAGGGTGAGAAGGCATGAAAAATCCGCCTCGACGAGGCGGATTTTTTGTGCCTAAAATTATTCTATACCGGTTACCGTATAGCCCTGATCGACAACGGCCTGCTTCAAGGCATTGTCGGCAACCGCTTTTTCCAGAGTTACCACTGCGGTTCCTGCGGTGTGGCTGACCTCGGCAGACTTTACGCCGTCGAGCGCTTCAAGAGCCTTTTTTACGTGCATCTCGCAATGATTGCACATCATACCGTCGATCTTAATGGTCTTTTCCATTTGTTTTGTCTCCTTTTCACTTGTTGTTTTTAATTTTTTGCGGAGCTTGTGATCTCTGCTCGGGTCGTGCATTTTGAAAAGATTCAGGCGCAGAGCGTTTGTCACTACGCTGAAGCTTGAAAGACTCATTGCTGCCGCGGCAAACATCGGGTTGAGCTGCCAGCCGAGCACACTTATAAACACGCCGGCGGCCAGCGGAATGCCGATGATGTTATAGATAAACGCCCAGAACAGATTTTCGTGAATGTTCCGCAGCGTTGCGCGGCTGAGGCGGATAGCGGCCGGAACATCGGACAGGCGGCTTTTCATCAGCACCACGTCCGCAGCGTCGATCGCAACGTCGGCTCCCGCTCCGATCGCGATGCCTATATCCGCACTCGTGAGCGCCGGGGCGTCGTTAACGCCGTCGCCGACCATGATGACTTTTCCCTTTTCCTTGAGTCTGCGGATGACGCTCTCCTTGCCGTCGGGAAGTACGCCGGCAATGACCTCGTCCACGCCGGCTTTTGCGCCGATAGCCTTTGCCGTGCGCTCGTTATCGCCGGTGAGCATAACAACGTGTATGCCCATGTTCCGCATCTGCTCTATGGCCTGCGGACTGTCGTCCTTTATGACGTCGGCAACGGCGATTATGCCGATAAGCGCTCCGCCGCGTGCAAAAAGCAGCGGAGTTTTCCCTTCCTCGGACAGGCGCTCGGCTCTTTTTGCCGTTTCATCGGATACTGCTATCTGTCCGCTTATGAATTTGAAGCTACCGCCGAGAAGCTCCGCTCCGTCAAGCGACGCGGTAAGGCCGTTTCCGGGCAAGGCTTCAAAGCGCTCGACCTCAAAAGCAGTGAGCTTTTCCTGCTCTGCCCTTTGAGTTATCGCGCGAGCTAAGGGATGCTCGCTTTTTTTCTCGAGCGCGTAGGCTGCGGACAAAAGCTCGGTTTCGCTTATGCCGCCTGCCGGGATAAGATCCGTAACGCGCGGCTCGCCGCGGGTTATGGTGCCCGTCTTATCAAGCGCAACGATCTGCGCCTTTCCCGTTTCCTCAAGCGATACCGCAGTTTTGAACAGAACGCCGTTTTTTGCGCCCATTCCGTTGCCGACCATGATGGCGACCGGCGTTGCAAGTCCGAGGGCACAGGGACAGCTTATAACGAGCACCGATATGCCGCGCGCCAGCGCAAAGCCCACAGTTTCGCCTGCTATGAGCCATGCGGCAACGGTTATCGCAGCGATCGTAATGACCGCCGGCACAAATACGCCCGAGACCTTGTCGGCGACCTTTGCGATCGGCGCTTTAGTTGCGGCAGCGTCGCTCACCATGCGGATGATCTGAGAAAGCGTCGTATCCTCGCCGACGCGCGTCGCCTTGCAGCGGATAAAGCCCGAGCGATTCATCGTTCCGGCCGAGACCTGACTTCCGGCCGCTTTGTCAACGGGGATGCTCTCGCCGGTGAGCGTCGATTCATCGACGGCACTGCTGCCGTCGATCACCATACCGTCAACCGGGATGCTCTCGCCGGGGCGCACGAGGAACACGTCATCCTTTGCGACCTGCTCGATCGGCACGGTCATTTCCGCGCCGTTTCTTTCGACCGTTGCGGTTTTTGGCGCAAGCTTCATTAAGCTTTTGAGCGCATCGGTGGTCTTGCCCTTTGAGCGCGCTTCAAGCATTTTTCCGAGCGTGATGAGAGCAAGTATCATGGCCGCCGACTCAAAGTAAAACTCGTGCATATAGCTCATAATCGCCGCCGCATCGCCTCTTACCTGCGCATCGGTCATGGCAAACAGCGCAAACGTGCTGTAGCCGAAGGCCGCCGTTGCACCCAGCGCGACAAGCGCATCCATATTAGGCGCACGGTGCCACAGGCTTTTGAAGCCGCTGATGAAAAACTTCTGGTTTATGACCATTATTACGATCGTAAGCAGCATCTGCAAAAGCCCCATAGCCACATGGTTTCTGTCAAAAAAGCCCGGCAGAGGCCAGCCCCACATCATGTGCCCCATGGAAACATACATGAGCACGATCAAAAAGCCGAGCGACGCTATAAGCCGCTTTTTCAGAACCGGCGTTTCTCTGTCCCGAAGCGCATCCTCATCGGCAGACTTTCTTGCGCTCGGCTCCTGCCTGCCCTTAGGCGAGGCATCGTATCCTGCCGCGCGGACTGCCGCAATTATATCATCGGCGGAGGCCGTGCCCTCAACGCCCATGGAATTTGTCAGTAGGCTGACCGAGCAGGAGCTTACGCCCTTAACGCCCGACACCGCCTTTTCAACTCTCGCCGAGCAGGCGGCGCAGCTCATGCCGGTAACTGTGTATTGCTCCATTGTTTTTATAACACCTTCTTTTATTTCATAAGCTTCTGCAATGTCGCAACAAGCTCGTCTATGACCTCATCCTTGCCCTCGCGGATATCTCTTGCGACGCAGCCCCGTATATGGCTGGCCAGCAGCTCCTTGTTAAAGGCATTGACAGCGGCGTTCACCGCAGCAGACTGCGTCAGAATATCCGCGCAGTAAGCGTCCTTTTCGAGCATTCCGCGAATTCCGCGGATCTGCCCCTCGATACGGTTAAGTCTGTGTATCAGTTTTTTTCGCTCTTCCTCCGAGCGCTTTGTCGTTTTGCCGCAGCATGCACACATTTCTTTATCAGGCATTGTTAAGCCTCCTTCTATACCCCGTGGGGGTATTATATACCCTATAGGGGTATATGTCAACAGTACCATCGGTTAACAAGGGCAAATACGCCTGACAGCGTGCCTTTTCGGCGCTTTTTGTCCTTTTCGCCTTGACGGGCGCCAGCCCGCCTGCACCTCAAAAAAACAAAAATCACTCGAAAATTCATCGCTGGCAGGTGCAAGGCAGTTTTGCCGGAGCTCCAAATGCGGACAGACAAGGAAAGACCCGAAGAGAATACTTGCCGTATTGTCGAGGGACATCGCGGTATGGGCGTATTTCTGCCCGTCAAAACCGTGTCTGTCCTTGTCAACCGATGGTACGATCAAAAAAACATGAAAACGGTGCAGCCCGTATGGACTGCACCGCAAAAATACGATCTATTCAATTTATATTCTGCGCGGAAAGCGAAAATATATTTGCTTTACTGCTTCCACCTTTTGCAGCGGTTTGCTATGCGCTTTTTCCGTCTGGCATTGTGGATAACAAAATACGCGGCCAGCAGCACAACAACGGCGCACATGCAGACGATCGCATAGGTGTCAACTCCGCCCTGAGTTTTCACCTGGAGCCAGAGCGAATCGGTAAAGCGGCTGGTATCCTCGGAAAGATTAATGAACGCGCGGCCGTTTGCAAGCGTTTCCTCCGTAGGGTACGCGATCTCGCTCTCGGCAGTCTCGGGGTCCATATACTGCTTTGCCTCGGATATCGGCGTTGAGTAGCCGAGATAGTCAAGGTTTTCGCCCGATATCTCGGGATCGCAGAGGAAGTTTATATATGCCTCGGCTGCGGCCTTGTTCTGGCAGCCCTTGGGGATGCAGGCAGCGTCGATAAAGAGGTTAAAGCCCTCCTTCGGGAAATAGAAGCCGAGGTCGGGATTTTCCTGCTGCATGAGCAGATAGTCGCCCGCGTAATATGGCGCTATCCACGCCTCCTCACGCTCCATCTTGCTGAAGATCTGATCCATGACATAGTCCTGCACGAGCGGCTTCTGCTCGATGAGCTTATATGTCGCCGATCTCAGCTCATCCTGATCCTCGCTGTTTATATCAATGCCCAGCAGCAGCTCGGCTATCGCAAACGCATCGCGCGGATTATCGAACATGAGTATCTTGCCGGAATACTTTTCGTTCCACAGCAGATCCCATGAGCCGATATCGCTCTCGGAGACGTACTTTTTGTTGTAGATAACGCCGACCGTGCCCCAAGTGTACGGCACGGAGTATTTATTCTCCGGATCGTAGGACGTGTTTTTATACGCCTCGTCAACGAGTGCGTAGTTCGGGATATTCGAGTAGTCAAGCTCTTCGAGCATATCCTCGGCGATAAGGCGCGCTATCATATAGTCCGAGGGGATGATAACGTCATAGGTACTGCCGCCGGTCTTGAGCTTGGTGTACATGGTCTCGTTTGAATCGAAGGTCATGTAGTTTACCTTGATGCCGGTTTTTTCGGTGAAGGCCTTGTTGACGTCGATGTATCCGTCGGTTCCGTCGGATATGTACTGGCCCCAGTTATAGACGTTTATCGTCACGTCATCGGCCTTTGCCTGAACGGGCAGCATTGTGAAGATCATGATCGCGCACAGCAGCAACGGTACTATTCTTTTCATGCGCCCACCTTCTTTCCGCGGCGGAACGCACGGCGATTTTCACGCGAGCGCTTGGCATCCCGCTCCTGCAGGAGATTCATGAGCACCATGACTATGAGTATCGCGGCAAACAGCAGCGTAAACAGAGCATATATCTTCGGCTGGAGCGGCTTTTTGGTGTAGTTATATATCTCCACCGGCAGCGTGACAAATCGCGGACCGTAAACAAAATAGCTGATAACGAAGTCATCAAGGCTCATGGTGAAGGCCATGAGAGCGCCGGAAACGATGCCCGGCGTTATCTCGTGGATAACGACCTTGTAAAACGCCTGCCACGGCGTGCAGCCGAGGTCGAGCGCCGCCTCGCGCAGGTTCGGATCCATCTGCTTGAGCTTCGGCATGACCGAAAGTATGACATACGGCAGATTGAAGGTTATGTGCGCAATAAGCAGCGTTGCAAAGCCGAGGATGTTGTTTATCTTCATCATCGTTCCGACGAAGGCAAACAGCAGCGCGAGCGATACGCCGGTGACGATCTCGGGGTTAGTCAGCGGAATATTCGTAACGCCCATCGTGAAGCGGCGAAGGCGCGGCCCCATCGAGTGAATGCCGAGGGCTGCGCAGGTGCCGAGGATGGTTGCGAATATCGAGGACAAAAGCGCAACGATAACGGAGTTTAACAGCAGCGGCAAAAGAACGCTGTCGCGGAAAAGCTCCTTGTAGTTATCAAAGGTGAAGCTCTTGAAAACGGCAATATCCATGCCGCTGTTGAACGAGCCGACGGCGAGGACTATCATCGGGATGTACAGGAACAGCAGGACGATGACAGTAAAGACCTTGTTGAAATTCTTCACAGCGTCACGACCTCCTCTTCCTCATCGCCGAAGCGGTTCATGACCCCGATGCAGATGAATATCATAACCATGAGTATAAGGCTCAGAGCAGCGCCGAGGTTCGGGTTGTAAGCGGTCTTGAACTGGCTCTCGATAACGTCGCCGATGAGCGTCGTTCCGGAGGAGCCGAGCTTCTGCGAGATATAAAAGGTCGATACGGCCGGCACGAACACCATAGTAAAGCCCGAGATTATTCCGGGCACCGAAAGCGGAAGTATCACGCGTTTAAAGACGTTCACGCTGTTGCAGCCGAGATCCTGCGCGGCCTCGATAAGGCGGCGGTCGATCTTCATTATGACGGTGTACAGCGGCATTATCATGTACGGAAGATAGTTATAGACCATGCCGAGCACAACGGCGCCGTTATTGCGGATAAGCGGCAGCGGCTGAAGGCCGATAGCGGTTATGAAATTATTGATAATTCCGGTATCCTCCGTGAGCGCGACCCACGCAAGGGTACGCAGAAGGAAGCTTATGCACATCGGCAGCATAACGAGCATGTACAGAAAGCGCTGAGTCGTCTCCTTGCAGTTTGCGATAAAATACGCAACGGGGTAGCCGATGACGATGCATATAAGCGAGGAGATGAGCGCAAGCCATATGCTCTTTATGAGTATAGGCATGTAATTGCCGAGGTTTGCGATGTTTGCAAAGGTAAATTCGCCTGTGGCTGCGTCGGTGAACGCATAGTAGGCGACGATGGCAAGCGGCACTATCGTAAACAGTGCCATCCAGACAAGATAGGGTGCGGCAAGAGCTTTATTCTTCATCTTCGCCGCCCTCCGAGGCCTCCTCGCTCTCTTCGGCGTCTTCCGGATAGAGGTCGGGGTCGTCCATCTCATCGTACTCGGCGGAATAGGAGCTGTAGTCTCCGAACATGCCGGAGTACTCGCTCTTGTGCATAATGTGGATATCCTCAGGCTCAAGGCGGATACCGATATACGAGCCGACCTCGTAGAAGTCGGTCGTCTGGATGAGCCACTTGAAGCCCTTGAAATCAACTATCGTATCATAATGCACGCCCTTGAACGTTACCGAGGTGACGGTTCCGCAAAGGTGGCCGTCGTCCGGTGCGACAATGTCGATATCCTCGGGGCGGATAACAACATCGACAGGCTCGTTCTTTTCAAAGCCGAAGTCCACGCATTTGAATTTGCGGCCGAAGAATTTGACCAGTCTGTCCTCAAGCATAATACCGTCGAGGATATTGCTCTCGCCGATGAAGTCGGCAACAAATGCGTTCTTCGGCTCGTTATAAATATCCTCGGGCGTGCCGATCTGCTGGATGCGGCCCTTATCCATGACAACGACGGTGTCGGACATGGAAAGCGCCTCCTCCTGATCGTGGGTAACATATATAAAAGTGATGCCCATCGCCTGCTGAATGCGCTTTAGCTCGTTCTGCATATCCTTGCGCAGGCGCAGATCGAGCGCGCCGAGCGGTTCGTCAAGAAGCAGGACCTTGGGACGGTTAACAAGAGCGCGCGCAATGGCAACACGCTGCTGCTGACCGCCGGAAAGCTGCGATACCTTGCGGTTTTCAAAGCCCTTGAGGCTTACGATCTCGAGCATTTCGGTAACGCGCTCGTCGATCTCTTCCTCGGACAGCTTTGCAAGGCGAAGGCCGAACGCGACGTTTTCATAAACATCAAGATGCGGAAACAGCGCATACTTCTGAAACACCGTGTTGACCTTACGTTTGTGAGGCGGGACATCATTGATCCTCACGCCGTCAAAAAGCACGTCGCCGCCTGTGGGTTTTATAAAACCGCCGATTATTCTGAGCGTGGTGGTTTTTCCGCAGCCGGAGGGGCCGAGCAGCGTAAGGAATTCCTTATCATTAAAATACAGGTTAATATCGTCTAAAACGATCTCGTCGTCAAACGCCATTTGACAATTCACAAGGCGAATGAGTTCTTTGGACATTTATCCTCCCCCATTTCATAAAAAATACGAGAAAGGACACTGCGGACCTGCGTCCGGAGTGCCCTTTGCATCGTGAACAATATACATAATAAATCCCTGAAAGTCAACAACTTTCCCGATATTTTTCGAGAATTTTTCAAATACTGTCAAGGCTTGCGATACCAAAGTATTTTTCTGCAAATTCAACGCTTTCGACGGTGAAGCATTTGCCCCTTAAATACTCGAGTATTCCGGCGTCGGTCGGGAAAGCAAACTCGAGCTTATACGAGTAAAGCGCCTGACCTTTTTCGCCGAAATTTTTATTGAACCGCTCGCTGCCGTACTTTCCGTCGCCCAGAAGCGGCATGCCAGCATGAGCCATCTGCGCACGTATCTGGTGAGTGCGTCCTGTCAGCAGGCGGCACTCCATGAGCGAGAGCGCGCCCGAGGTTTTGATGAGCCTGTATTCCGTAACGGCTGTCTTGGCTCCCGGCTCGGGGCGGTTTTTCACATAGACCTGATTTTTCGCGGCGTCCTTGAACAGATAGTTCTCAAGCCTGCCGCGCGGCTGCTTCGGCTTTCCCTGCACGGCGCAGAGATAGTATTTTTCTATCTCCCTGTCGCGGATCTTGTCGTTTAATATTCTCAGCGCCTCGGCATTTTTCGCCGCAATGACTATGCCGCCGGTGTTGCGGTCAATGCGGTTGCACAAGGCCGGCGCAAAGGAGTTCTCACCTCTCGGGTCCCACTCGCCCTTCTGCGCAAGATACGCCTGAATGTTCGCAATAAGCGTGTTATAGTCCCACGCTCCCGCGCTGTGGCACAAAACGCCCGGCTTTTTATCGGCAAGAATGATGTTCTCATCCTCATAGACGATGTTTATCCGCGGTTTTCCGACCTTGAGGTAGGCATTCTCCTCGCGCGGCTTTTCAAAAAATTCATCGTTTATGTAAAGGCTCAGAACATCGCCCTCAGAAAGGCGCGTATCGCGCTTTGCGCCCTTGCCGTTTAATTTTATGCGCTTAATTCTTATGTACTTTTGCAGCAGCGTTTCCGGCAGCAGCGGCACAGCCTTGCCGACAAAGCGGTCAAGCCGCTGACCTGCGTCGTTTCGCCTTACGGTCAGTTCTTTCATACGCGCTATTATACACGCCGAAGGCGAAAAAAATCAAGCCCCCGGAGCATCCGGGGACTTGATCACTTATATTTTATACTCATTAAGCCTTCTGCATGCCTCTGACGGTCATCCAAACCATGCCTGCGAGATATGCTGCTCCGAAAATACCGATACCTGCTACCATTGTTGTGCGCTCCTTTCAAATTTTAGGCCTTGAGTTAATTTCTCTTTGCATGTTTTATTATAGCTATTTCTCCGAGAAAATCAACTGTTTTCCACAAAAACAAGTTTCGTATTTTGTGCATATTGCACAATTTTCCTTGTTTTGCAGCCGCATTTTAAAAACTTGCAGAATTACTTTTGCAGGCATTTTGCAGTTTGCATAATGCAAGGCTTCATTATTCGTTTTGGCCCTGCGGCGGTGTGTAAACGCCCTGTTTTTGCAAGTTTTTGTGTGAGTGCTATGCAAAAACGCATTGCAGGGAGAAAATCGGCTTGCATTTTGCTGCGATTTTGGCCTGCAAAACATGCATTTTTGCTTCAGCCTGCAAGCTGCGCATTCAAAAACACGGCGGTGAAAACCGCCGCGTCCATTAAGTTGTGTTAAGAATTTCGTTAAAACAGCACAGCCGCCGGAGATATCTGCGCAGAAATCAGTGCAGAAACGAGCATGCCCGATTTCAAGTCCTGCACGACTCGCCGCACGATTCTGCATTTTGGCGCTTGGAGTTCGAAAGCAGGCACATATCGCCAAGTTAGCAAGCTTAATCAATCCTCCGAAAGCAAAAAAATCAGCCGCAAATGCGGCTGATTAGTTACTTTCTTCTTCGGGAACGGCCGCGGTCGGCATACATGCGATTGTCCGCAATGCGGCTGTCGGAATCCTTCATAAACTGCTTGAGCTTATCCTCAAACGCCTGATCCTCCGTGGGCGCTGCGACCTGCCCGGACGGCTGCTGCGGCTGCTTGGGCGGTCTGCTCTGCTGCTCGGCGTGCTGCTGCGGCGCGCGGCGGCGCGGAGCCTCCTCCGATTCCTCGGCGCGCTTGATTGAGAGATTTATTTTATCTCCGTTTATGCCGATGACCTTGACCTTGACAGTCTGACCGACGCTGACATACTGCGCAACGTCGCTTACAAAAGTGTTTGCGATCTCCGAAATATGCACGAGACCGCTCTTGCCTCCGGGCAGATTTACAAAAGCGCCGAATTTCGTTACGCCGCTTACCTTGCCTTCGAGCACCGCTCCCACTTCAGGCTGCATATTTTATCCCCTTATATCTCTAAATATCTTTTCGTCCGAACCGATCAATCTCAGCCGGTATTTTGCCAGACTTTCTATTCCATCGTCGGTATCAAGAGCCTGCATTTTCTCCTCAAGCTCCGCACCCTCCGCCTGAGCCTGCTGTATCTCCGCCTGAAGTGCGCTTGTCTGCTCCATTGCGTCGGCAAGATCGCGCTTGAGGCTTACCAGGTTCAGAATAGCATATACGGCAAGCATCGTCAATGCCAGACCGACGATCGTCGTCGATTTTTTCATCCTGCTCTCCGGTTCTCCTTTTCCTGCTTTGTTTTCTTATTGTATACCAGTTTAAGGCTTTTGAAAAGCATTTTTTGGCGCAGTTTGCAAATTTATTTCTTAACTTGCACACAGGAGACGCGGCTTTGGCGGCAAAGACGGCGATTTTCTCAAAAAGCGGCAGCAGAGCAGCGCTCAGAAGCGACATATATGCCGCGCATCCGGCAGCTGCGGCGCAGAACATGAACACATGCACGCCCCCCTGCCCTATGTCCATGCCGAGCGTGAACAGCGCAAGCAGAAGCGCCGCGCAAAACAGTGCATCGAGTGCTGCATTGATCCTAAGCACCCGGCGCATGGCACGCAGAATGTCATACAAAACGCCGAGTGCAAAGCCCGTCAGCACCGACAGTGCCAGCTGCGCGAGCTGGAGCGAAACGTCAACGTGCATTCAGCCGAAAAGCTTCTGCCAGAAGCCGCCCGAGGGCGCTTTGTCCTCGTAGCTCAGTTCGCTTATACTGCCCTCGACGCTGAGCTGGCCGACATCGAGACTTATCCTGCCTATATGAAGCCCCGTTCCGCGCACGATGAGGTCGCCCTGACTTGTGTTCATGATGATCGCGTTTTCGTCAAAGCTCTCAACGTCCTCGACACCCGTGACGCTGAGCTTTGTTCTGTTTTCCATACTTATGCTGTGCGTCTTTGCAGACGGCTGCTGTTTTTCCTCGTATGACATATGCCTGCCTCCTTTTTTGTACAAGCATATGAGCCGGAAAAAAGAAAAATGCACTTCTTTCAAAGAAGTGCATTTTCGTCTGTAACTCTGACGCCGTGCTTTTTCAGAAGCTCGGCCGTAACTCCGTCGCCGGGAACAAGCGTGCCGGTAAACGAACCGTCGTATATCGTTCCGCTGCCGCAGGACGGGCTGTTTGACTTGAGCACGGCTGCTTTGACCGAAAAGCTCTGCGCAAGGCTGAGCGTTGCAAGAGCACCTTTTTCAAACTGCTCGGTCACATCCGCTCCGGTTTTTGAAACCACCTTATCGCCGAGGCGCTCGGCCGGTGTGCGCGGCGTAGGAAGTCCTCCGCAGCACTCCGGGCACACGGGGATAAGCTCAAATCTTTCGCGCAGCGCCGCTATCTCGGCATCCGCCATGCGGTTATTGCCGCCGTCATACTTGCAGTCAAAGCCAAGCAGGCATGCGGATATCAGAATTTTCTCTTTCATCGTCTTCTAAGCCCCAGCACCGCGCCGCAGACGCCGCCGATTATATGCGTAAGCTGCGAAACATTGTCTTTAAGCATCACGCCGTCCACTATCTCGCTGCCGAGGTAGAGGATAAGCACGAGGATGAGCGTTATCGGGATGCAGCCGTCGCGCATGCCGGCAAGTGAGGCCATGACGATCATCATGAACACTATGCCCGACGCGCCCATTAGCATCGAACCGGGAAACAGGAACCAATACACGAGCCCCGACACCAGCGCCGTAATTACGATAGCGCTTAAAAGATTGCGGCTGCCGTACTTTTCTTCAAGACCCGGGCCGACGACGAGGATCATCATCATATTGCCTATGTAATGGTCATAGTCAACATGGCCGAGAACATGCAGGAAAAAGCGCGGATATGTGAGTATATCCGACAGCGACGAGTGCCAGACGCTAAAAAGATATGTATCGGTCCAGCCGTTTGTGAGCTTTCCGAGCAGCAGCGCCGCGAGGGACACAAGCGCAAAGGTCAGCGTAACGGGAGCGTTATATTGCAGTCTGAACAGTCTTTTCATTTAAGCTTCTCCAGCGCTTTTTCGTAAAAGCCCTTAGTGCGCTCATCAAAGCACACCATGCGCTCACGCATCGCTTTCTCGCCGTATTTCTC